>Ga0208242_100141_pt1 | contig 94731 bp, 86 predicted proteins | sample SubbioAug_CSW13A_FD_184825 | JGI IMG/M metagenome (GOLD analysis project Ga0208242, IMG submission 184825) | Serpentinite rock and fluid subsurface biosphere microbial communities from McLaughlin Reserve, California, USA - CR12Aug_CSW13A (SPAdes) | ecosystem: Environmental > Terrestrial > Deep... | reverse complement strand
TCAGGCTGACGTTGCCGCGCTGCACGGGCAAGCAGTGTTCGATGCGTTTGAATTGCTCGGGTGTGATCTCCATGCCTGCAGTTTCACATCCGGTGACTTCCGTCGCAATTAGTGTTAACACGCCCTAACCCCTGGTGGCCCAAGCCGAAAGGCGCAAGGTCCACGTGAACGGAATGGAGCCCCGCTGAGCGGTTCGTATCTGGGTCCGCGGTGTCTGCTACATCGCAACAAGGCCGTCTGTAGAGTGGCAGTCTGTTCTCTGTCGGGCTATTCGGTCACGTCGTCAATGCACCGCAATTCGCTTGAACAAAAAACTCAGTCCTGCACCATTGACACGGTGGGAAGTCCCTGTAAAGGGTTAGGCGTCACCGCGCTCCTACTTGCTAGTAAGGTATTGAGCGACGCTGACCACAGCGGCAACAACGGCAATGACTGCCGCCCATTTGGCCCATGTTGCAGATGTTGCCGCAGCGCTGGCCGACGCCTCGGCTGCCAAGACACTGCGCTCTGCAAGCGCGCGATCGGCTTGTTCCGTGCGGGCGTGTTGCTCCCGATCATGGGCGCGAAGCCAAGCCTCTGCGTCGGTCTTGTTCCTGTTTGCGAAGCGACCGGTCTCGATTGCCCTGCGGAGCCCTTCAACACCGCCGTTGGCTTGTAGCCATTCACCTACGCTCTCGGGCGAGTTGAAGTCCGGCATAGGATCTACTTTCCTTGGCTAAGAAAGAAGCGGCACGGCAACTCACCCCACTGGGTTGAGAACATCGGCCGAAGTGGGGCCAACTCTTTCAGGCTCTTGAGGGATTTCAGTGACTTCAGACTCTTCAGTGGTTCAAGCTGTGGATTCGAGATCACATCCTTCAGAGCACAGGCTGCGTCACCTTCACGGTCCCGAACGATGCCTCCGACAAACCAGCCGAGGTGCTTGCCGTTAAATCCGTAGACGTGAAACTCCCTGCCGCCGTCTCGGACCAAATAGGCGACAGGCTCGCCAGACCAAAGATAAATAGTCAGGTCGTCGTCGGCGACGATGTAGGCCGTGGCTCGACCCTTCCCATCAAACAGCGATAGCTCGTCTTGTGCGAACACGCCACTCGATACGAGAAGCAGGACGGACGCGAGAAGGTGCTTCATGTGACGCCTAACGTAGAAGTCACCGGCGCTGCGCGGCTTTATCGCGCAGCGTCCGGGTGCACTGCCGGGTTAGCCCCTGCGATCTCATATGGCAGCAAGCGCCTGGACAAACTTTCGCGCAGCCTCAAGTTCTGGGTCCGTTGCAAGTTCGCGTGTGAGAACCGCGTTTACCCACTTCGGTCCGTGCCCACCCTCGGTCCGAACGTGACCTTCAAGCTCGCCTACCTCAACGACGTGCAGACCACCAGCCCGTAGGTTCGACAGAAGCCGTTCGCACGCCTTTGAAGGATCGCCAGACGGGACGAACGCTTTGCCAACAAGTTTCGCATGAGCCCAAGGGGATGTGCGTTTCAGGACTGTTTGAATGTCGGCTTTAGTCCTCGGAGGAAATATGGTCGTAGTAACAGCCGAGAGAAGTTCACCAATTTCTTTTCTTACTTCATCTGTACTTAGATCGGGCTTCTTGCTGTCCACTGCGTTTTTGACTTGCCGCCAATCGGGCTGTATTTCCGCCCAGTCAATGCCGAGAGCTTCGGCGATTGTCTTCAAGGGCTCTTCCTCGGATAAAACGTCAAAGTCGGCGACCGCTCGCACGGGTACATCAACTTCGCGAAGTGCACGAATCACGACTGGAAGTCGAGCTTTCCCTCCGCAATGTGTGAACATCAGATCCGGACGTTTTGCGTCGTCAGTGTTCCCTACCATGGTTGCGTCAAGAATAGCTGAGTAAAAACGGCAGTCGGCATCAGCCTCACACACCACGACACTCTCATGAAAAAGGCCATCAAGAATGTTTGAGTAGCGAAGCAACGGATCACCCCAAAGTTCCTTGATCCTTTCGTTGCTCAACAAGCGGACTGTATTCGTTGATCCGCTTCGCCGAATCCGGATTACGCGTACGTCAGGACTTTCGGTGTCGAGGACGCCCCGCAGAATGTCCGTGCTGTGCGTCGCAATAAACAGCTGCCGTTCCTTGTTCCGGTCTTGAACTAGCGTAGTTCCCAACAAACGCGCCTGTGGCGGATGTAAGAACGCTTCAGGTTCATCTATCAACACGATGCTCTCGCGTCCGACCGAAGTTGCCAACAGGACGCCCGCGAAGCTGCGCATACCATCACCTTGGGTATGCAGCGTTGGAAGTTTCTCCAATCTTTCAATGTAACTAATACTGACCCGATCTTCGTCGGCAGCTGGCGTTGGTCGCTCGCCAATATGCAAGGGAACTTGGCTCCCGGCATTACGATGAACAACAAGATCAACGCCAAAAGCTTTTCGAAACTTCGAACTCAATCGAGATTCGAGTTTGTCGTCTCGTAGCAAGAAGTGGATCGGGTGACTTGGGTTGTCGCGCGCGAGTGCAATGTTTCCTGGTGGATTACAGATTTGAAGCCGTTCGTCGGCAGACAGTAAATGGCAAAACCAACGTGCCAATCCTCCTAGCACATTGTCTGCACGTTGCCACTCGCTGTGGGCTTGGTTCCGATGAAGCGCATGTCCAAGCGCTTGGTAGATTGGGTTATCAGGAGGCGACTCCATTTGCCGGACAGTCCAACCCAAGAGCCAACTGCTGAATTCATCCACACTGCCGGTTCGTTGAATCTGTAGGCTCTGTAGGACTGGGCTTTTGTGAGCAGCGTTTTGTAACTTTTCTCTTATTGCACGAAGGCCGGCACTTTTCCCAGCGTTATTTGGCCCGACAACAAGTACGACATCATTAGGTGAGATTGGAACATCGGTGCCGTCACTGAACGTGAGACTACTGATTGCTACCCGAGGCGTCTGCGATTCGACCATGTTGAATTGATCCATAAGGGGCTAACTTTAATATATCCGACCAGCACAAAGTCCATATCTGGACATTTCCATCCGCTGATCGCCTTTCCTATCCAAATACAGATTCCACATCTGCCTATTTCCCACCCCTGATCCGGTCCGTCAGCCACAGCGCCCGGGCCACTTTTTCTGGCATGCGCCACAGGCGGGCCGCCGCGTCCCAGGTGGCGCCGGCAGCGGCTTGCAGGTCCTACTCGGCATAGGCTATCTGCACGCCCACCACCTGCGCGCCGCGGGTGCGCACGGGGGCTTGTTCCACCACCAACTCCACCGTGGTAACGCGGGTCTGCCCGGTTTCGTCCAGCCGGTGGCGCACACAGACCAGAGCGTCGCCCCATTTCTGGGCCAGCTTGAGGGCGCCGGGTTGGACAGGCGCGTGTTTCTTGATGACGTTCCAGGCTGACACGGCGCGGCCAGCCGGGAGCGCGCGGGGCCGGGGGCTGGCCCAGTTGCCACCCATGCCCACCTCCCCGCTGGCCCCCTGATTGAAACTTTTTGTATTCACGCGGCCATTCTGCCGAGCACCTTCCGGTTTGTGTAGCCGCCCCCTGTCATTTCCGGCCGTCGTACGATGGCGGCATGCAACAAACCGAGCAATCCATCCCCCAAACTGTGGATGTCCTGATCGTCGGCGGCGGCATCGCCGGGGCGTCTCTGGGCTTTTTTCTGGCGCCGCATGCGCGCTGCGTCATGCTGGAGCGCGAGAGCCAGCCGGGTTACCACAGCACCGGCCGTTCGGCGGCGCAGTTCATTGCCAGCTACGGGCCGCCGCAGGTGCGGGCGCTGTCGCGGGCCAGTGCGCCCTTCTTCTTTCAGCCGCCACCCGGCTTTGCCGAGGCGCCGCTGCTCACGCCGCGCGGCCTGCTGACGGTGGCCGGGCCCGACGAAATGGCCAGCCTGGACGAGGCCTGGAGCACGCTGGCGCAAACCAGCCCCAACGGGCGGCGGCTGTCGGCGGCCGAGACGCTGGCGCTGATGCCGGCGCTGCGGCCCGAGAAGGTGACGGCCGGCATCTACGAGCCCGACAGTTTCGACATGGACGTGCACGCCATTCACCAGGGCTATCTGCGCGGCTTCAAACAGGCGGGCGGGCAGCTGGTGACCGGGGCCGAGGTGGTGTCGGCCACGCGCGGGGGCGACGGACTGTGGCGGGTGCGCACGGCGGCCGGTGGCGAGTGGGCCGCCCCCGTGCTGGTGAACGCGGCCGGCGCCTGGTGCGACGCGCTGGCGCAGCTGGCCGGGGTGGCGCCCATTGGGCTGGTGCCCAAGCGCCGCTCGGCCTTCACATTTCTGCCGCCGGCGGGCACCGACACGGCGGCCTGGCCACTGCTGCTGGCGGCCGACCACAGTTTCTACATGAAGCCGGACGCCGGCGCGCTGCTGGCCTCGCCCGTCAACGAGGACGAGACCCACCCGCAGGACGTGCAGCCCGAAGAGCTGGACATTGCACTGGGCATGCACGCCATCGAGACCTGGACCACGCTCACGCCCCGCCCCACCCACACCTGGGCGGGCCTGCGCTCGTTTGTGGCCGACGGCGACCTGGTGGGTGGCTTCGACCCGGTGGCGCCGGGCTTTTTCTGGTGCGCGGCGCAGGGCGGCTACGGCATTCAGACCAGCGCCGCCATGGGCGAGGCCTGCGCGGCGCTGGTGCGCGGGCAGCCACTGCCGGCGCACATCAGCGACTGCGGGTTGACGGTGGAGATGCTGTCGGCGGGGCGCCCGGCTCTGCGCGGCTGAGGTCGGGTCAGCTCGGCTGAAAGAACGAGGCCGCCCCTGCCACCGCCGCCTCGTCGGCCTGCACCGCATCGGGCGGGCCGCCCTTGCCCCAGAGCACGCCGGCCAGGGGCATGGACAGGAAGTCGGCGCACAGCTGGGTCGAGTCGATCAGGGGCTGGGCCTTGCGGCGCTCGCCGCTGGTGGTGACCAGCCACAGGCGCTTGGTGGCCATCTGGGCCTTGAAGTCCAGCCCGGGCACCCGCATCCAGGCGCTCCAGTGGTCCAGGTAGGTCTTGAGGGTGGACGGAAAGCTGAACCAGTAGACCGGCGCCACCAGCACCAGGTCGGTACAGGCCAGGGTGGCGTCCAGCAGCTGGCGGGCGCGGCCCTCGGGCATGGGGTAGCTGCCGGCGGTGTGGCGCAGGTCCACAAAGGCCGGCAGGGGTTCATCGGCCAGGCGCAGCCAGGTCTGTGTGGCGTCGGCCGGCAGCCGGGCCGCGGCCTGGCGGGCCAGCCATTCGGTGTTGCCCAGGTGGCCGGGCTCGCGGGTGGAGGCAATGAGGAAGAGGTAATGCGACATGGGCCGATTGTGGCTGCAGCGGTGGTTCATCCGTCACCGCGACCCCGGGCGAATCAAACCGCGGCGGTTCACTCCGGCAGGCCGTTCTGTTGCGCCACAAAGCTCGCCAGCATGGGCACGAAGCGTTCGCCCTGGCCGGCGGCGTCCATGGCGGCGAAGCTGTTTTTCACCATCGACTGCATGGGGTGCAGCGCGCCCAGGGCGTTGGCCATGCTGGCGAAGTAGCGCATGTCCTTGTGCGCGTTGGAGATGGTGAACAGGTGGGCGTTTTCGTCGCGCTCCAGCGTCCACTTCATGAAGGTGTCGTAGAAGCCGTTGCGCATGCGGCCTGAGCCGATGACGGCGTGGAACTGCTCGGCGGTGAGCCCGCCCTTGCGCGCCACGGCCAGCGCCTCGGCGTACAGCGCGGCGTAGCCCATGGCGATGAAGTTGTTGATGAGCTTCATCTTGTGGCCCAGGCCCAGCGGCCCCAGGTGCACGATGTTGGCGGCCCAGCAGCGCAGCACAGGCTCGATGCGGGCAAAGGTCTCGGGGTCGGCGCCGACCATGGTGTCCAGCGTGCCGGCTTCGGCTTCCTTGGGCGTGCGCGAGAGCGGCGCATCCACCAGCACCTTGCCGCTGGCGCGCAGCAGCTCCCCCATGGCCAGGGTGGAGACCGGGTCGGAGGTGGAGCAGTCGATGACGATGAGCCCGGGGCGGTTGGCCTGCGCCAGGCCACGCTCACCCTGCACCAGCTGCTCGACCTGCGGTGAGCCGGTGACGCACAGGTGCACGATGTCGCACTGCTCGGCCAGCGCCCGCGCGTCGCTTGCTTCGCGGGCGCCGAGCGAGACCAGGTGGTCGATGGGCTTGCGGTTGCGGTGGCCCATGACCACCAGCTCGTAGCCCTTGGTGACGATGTTCTTGGCCATGCCGTGGCCCATGTAGCCCAGGCCGATGAAGCCGATGACGGGGCGTGTGCTGCTCATGTGTGTCTCCTGGTGAATGTGTGGGAAAGGCGATGTGCCGGCGTCAGGTTGGCGGCAGCAGGCCGCGCTGCGCCAGGTTGCGGTACAAGGCCGAGAGACCGAAGCGCCAGGGTGGCGCGGTCTCGGCGTGGGTGACGCTGTTGCACAACTCGCCCAGGTGCGGGCTGCGAATGCTCACCACGTCGCCGAGCTTGTGGGTGAAGCCGCTGCCGGGTTCGTCGCGGTCTTCAATGGGCGCAAACAGGGTGCCTGTGAACAGCAGGAAGCCGTCGGGGTACTGGTGCGCGGCCACGGCCTGGGCGACCAGGTCCTGCGGGTCGCGGCTGATGCGCGCGAGGTTGTTGACGCCCTTGAGCACAAAGCCGTCCAGGCCCTCCACACGCAGGTCCACCGTCTCGCGGCGCACGTTGTCGAGCGAGAAGGTCTCGTCGAACAGGCGGATGAACGGACCCAGGGCGCAGGAGGCGTTGTTGTCCTTGGCCTTGCCCAGCAGCAAGGCGCTGCGTCCTTCGATGTCGCGCAGGTTCACGTCGTTGCCCAGCGTGGCGCCGACGATGCGCTCGCGGCCGTCCACCACCAGCACCACCTCGGGCTCGGGGTTGTTCCAGGCCGAGTCCGAGCGGATGCCGACCTGCGCGCCCGTACCCACGGCCGCGAGCACCGGGGCCTTGGTGAAGATCTCGGCGTCCGGCCCAATGCCCACCTCCAGGTACTGCGACCACAGGCCCTGCTGCTGCAGCACCTGCTTGAGCGCCATGGCCTGCGCCGAGCCGGGCTTGACCGCGCGCAGGTCGTCGCCCACCGCGGCGGACACCTGCGCCCGGATGGCGGCTGCGCGGCCCGGGTCGCCGGCGGCACGCTCTTCGATCACGCGCTCGACCAGGCTGGCGGCAAAGGTCACGCCCGCGGCCTTGATCACCTGCAGGTCGCAGGGCGCGAGCAGGTGCGGGCCGGTGACCGTGCCCTGGGCGCTGGTTGCGCTGTGGTGCAGCAGTTCGGCCAGGCTGCCGATGCGGCGGCCCGGCATGGCGCGCACACGGGCCACCGCATCGGGCTGCTCCAGCAGTTCGCTCATGGTGGCCACGTGGGCACTCAGGTCAAACACGCCGCCCTCGCGCACCACCGCCACCGAGGGACCGGGCACCGGGCCGTTGGTGGTCCAGACGCGGGCAAGCAAGGTGCCGGCGCAGCCGTCGTCGGGCAGGCAACGCGCAGGGTCGAGGTTCAGGACTTGCATGGAGGCTTCAGCGACCCCAGCGCAGCACCAGCGGGTCGAGCCGACGGGCCATGTCGAGCAGGCCGTCGCGCGTGGCCGGATGCATGTTGGGAAAGGGGTGGCGCATGGTGTCGCAGGCGATCACGCCGCCGGCCTGCATCAGGGTCTTGGCGGTCTGGATGCCGCCCTGGCGGTTCTCGGCGTTGATCAAGGGCAGCCAGCGCGCGTAGGCCGCCACGGCCGCTTCGCGGTCACCGGCGAGGTAGGGGTCGACGATGCTGCGCATGCCGTCGGGGAAACCGCCGCCGGTCATGGCGCCGGTGGCGCCGGCGTCCAGGTCGGCCAGCAGGGTGATGCCCTCCTCCCCGTCCCAGGGGCCTTCGATGGCCTCGCCGCCGAGCGCGATCAGCTCGCGCAGCTTGGCGGCCGCGCCGGGTGTCTCGATCTTGAAATAGGCCAGATGCTCGATCTCGCGCGCCAGGTGGGCCAGGAAGGCGGCCGACATGGGGGTGCCGCTGACCGGCGCGTCCTGCACCATGATCGGGATGTCGATGGCGTCGGAGACGGCCTGATAGAACTCGGCGATACGGGCCTCGGGCACGCGCAGCGTGGCTCCGTGGTAGGGCGGCATCACCATCACCATGGCCGCCCCCATGTCTTGTGCGCGCCGGCTGCGGGCGGCGCACACGGCGGAAGAGAAGTGGGTGGTGGTCACGATCACCGGCACGCGGCCGTTGACATGTTCGAGGATGGCGCGGGTGAGCGTCTCGCGTTCCTCATCGGAGAGCGCGAACTGCTCGGAGAAATTGGCCAGGATGCACAGGCCGTTCGAGCCCGCGTCGATCATGAAATCCACGCAGCGGCGCTGACTGGCCAGATCGACCTCGCCGGTGGCGGTGAATGTGGTGGGCACCACGGGAAATACCCCCCGGTAGCCGGGTTGCGGATGGCGGTTGGAAGCGGTCATACGGAAAAGGTCAGAGCCGTGAAGTGCGGCGGGTTGTGCGGGGCGCCTGGACAGCATGGCCTGCCCTGGCCGCCTTGGGTTTTCGCTTGGAGGTCAGCACCTCCTGGATGTCCTGATGGGCACCGTCGATCAGGACACGGATCGCGCGTTCGGCGCGGTCGGGGTCGCCATCGGCCACCGCGTCGAGCACCGCGCGGTGCAAGGGCAGCGAGCGCAGCGGGCCGTCTTTCTTCAGGTTCGACAGTTCAAAGCTGGTGCGCAGCAGCGCGCTGAGGATGCGGCTCATGTGCAGCAGCAGCCTGTTGTCCGCGGCACGCAGCAGCCCCTGGTGGAACAGCAGGTCGTGGGTCACATAGTCGCCACCGGAGCGAAGGGCACGCTCCATGCCGGCAAAGGCCTCTTCCATGGCGGCGATGTCCTGCGGCGTCGCGCGCTGCGCGGCCAGCCGAACCGCAGCGGGTTCGACAATCTGTCTCAGGTCCTGGACGTCGCGCAGGAATTCAGGGGTGATGCCCGCCCTGGATCGCCACGTGATGACGTCCGAGTCGAACCAGCTCCACTGGTCTTCGGGCTGCACGCGTGTCCCCACCTTGGGGCCGGTGGTGACCAGGCCCTTGGCGATCAGGGACTTGATGGCCTCGCGCACCACCGTGCGACTCACCCCCAGCTCTTCGCCCAGCACGTGCTCGGGCGGCAGCGACGCACCCGGTGCATAGCGGCCGGACACGATGGCCTCACCGAGCAGGTCGACGGTGTTGCCGTGCACGTTCTTGATCATGCGAGCTTCCATGAAGCGCTCAATGGTGTGAAGACATTGCGTATTCCCTCCAGCCAGGCCTCTAAGAGGAAACCCTTGGCGGTCCGTCCTTGCGAACCATTCCTTTTCAATTGTATTACCATAACACCTAAAGCGGCTGCTGGACAAGCCGCACACGCACGACAACCCCGGAGACAAGATGAGCGATTCCCCCCCCAAAAAACCGGGCCGCCTGCTGCGCAGCCAGCAGTGGTTTGGCCGCCAGGACCGCGACGGATTCATGTACCGCAGCTGGGTCAAGGGCAAGGGCGTTCCCCACGACCAGTTCGACGGTCGGCCGGTGATCGGCATCTGCAACACCTTCAGCGAACTCACCCCCTGCAACAGCCACTTCCGCACGCTGGCCGAGCAGGTCAAGATCGGCGTGTACGAGGCCGGCGGCTTTCCGCTCGAATTCCCGGTCATGTCGCTGGGTGAAACCCTGCTGCGTCCCACCGCCATGCTCTACCGCAACCTCGCAAGCATGGATGTGGAAGAGAGCATCCGTGGCAACCCGCTGGACGGCGTGGTGCTGCTCATGGGCTGCGACAAGACCACGCCCTCGCTGCTGATGGGCGCGGCCAGCGTGGGCCTGCCCACCATTGGCGTCTCGGGCGGCCCCATGCTCAACGGGAAGTGGCGCGGGCAGGAACTCGGCTCGGGCACCGGCGTCTGGAGCATGAGCGAGCAGGTGCGCGCCGGCACGCTCAAGCTGCAGGACTTCTTCGAGGCCGAGAGCTGCATGCACCGCAGCCACGGCCACTGCATGACCATGGGCACCGCCAGCACCATGGCCAGCATGGTCGAGGCACTGGGCATCGGCCTGCCCGGCAACGCCACCTACCCCGCCGTGGACGGCCGCCGCAACGTGCTGGCGCGCGCCGCGGGCCGGCGCATTGTGGACATGGTCAACGAAGACCAGACCATCACCCAGGTGCTCACACGCGAAGCGTTCGAGAACGCGATCCGCACGTTGGCGGCCATTGGTGGCTCGACCAACGCGGTGATCCACCTGATCGCCATTGCGCGGCGCCTGGGCGTTCCCCTGAGCGTGGACGACTTCGACCGCCTGGGCAGCGAAATGCCCTGTCTGCTCAACCTGCAGCCCTCCGGCGAGCACCTGATGGAAGATTTCTGCTACGCCGGCGGTCTGCCGGTTGTGATGAAGGAGATCGAGCACCTGCTGCACAAAGACATCGTGACGGTCAGCGGCAAGACGGTGGCCGAGAACATCGCCGGGGCGCAGAACTTCGACCCACGCGTCATCAAGCCTTTTGCCCAACCTTTCAAGGACAAGGCCGGCATTGCGATATTGCGCGGCAACCTGGCGCCACGTGGTGCGGTCATCAAACCCAGCGCCGCCTCGCCCGAACTGCTGGTGCACCGCGGCCGCGCCGTGGTGTTCGAGGACAGCGACGACTTCCACACACGCATCGACGACGAGAACCTGGACGTGGACGAGACCTGCATCCTGGTGTTGAAGAACTGCGGCCCCAAGGGCTACCCGGGCATGGCCGAGATCGGCAACATGCCGCTGCCGCCCAAGGTGCTGCGCAAGGGCATCACGGACATGGTGCGCATCAGCGACGCGCGCATGAGCGGCACCGCCTACGGGACCGTGGTGCTGCACACCTCGCCCGAGGCCGCCGCCGGTGGCCCGCTGGCCGTGGTGAAGAATGGCGACATGATCGAGCTCAACGTGCCCGAGCGCCGCCTGCATCTGGACATCAGCGACGCCGAGCTGCAAAGTCGCCTGGCCGGCTGGACAGCACCGAAGCCTGCGCTGGACTCGGGTTACTGGAAACTCTATATCGACCATGTGCTGCAGGCCGACGAAGGCGCCGACCTAGACTTCCTGGTCGGCCAGCGCGGCGCCTTCGTACCCAAAGACAACCACTGAACAGAAAGCCCAACATGCGAATTCTTCTGACTGGCGGCGGCGGTTTCCTTGGTGCCCGCCTGGCGCGCGACATCCTCCAGCGCGGCCTGGACGGCCGTGCCGTCACCGAGCTGGTGATCGCCGACCTGTTTCCCCCGCCCGCCGACCTGCTGGCCGACGCGCGCGTGACCGTCCACACCGGCCCCATGCTCTCGCAGACCGCGCTGTTTGCCAGCGGCTTTGACGGTGTGTTCCACCTGGCCTCGGCCGTGTCGGGCGAATGCGAGCTGGACTTCGAGCTCGGCCTGCGATCCAACCTGGACAGCACGCGTGCCCTGCTCGACGGCTTGCGCCAGTCGGGCAAGGTGTCCAGGCTGGTGTTCGCCAGCTCGGTCGCGGTGTTCGGGCCTCTGCATGGCCAGCCCATGCCCGCGCTGGTGACCGACACCACCCTGCCCTCGCCCCAGACCTCCTACGGCACCCACAAGCTGATGTGCGAGTACCTGATTGCCGACTACACGCGCAAGGGCTTCATCGACGGCCGCTCGGCGCGCCTCATGACGGTGGCGGTGCGCCCGGGCAAGCCCAACGGCGCGGCCTCCTCCTTCTTCAGCGGCATCATCCGCGAACCGCTGGCCGGCGTGGAAACCACCTGCCCGGTCGACCCGGACGTGACGCACCCGCTGTCTTCGCCGGCCAACACCATTGCCGGCCTGCTGGCGGTTTACGAGGCCAGCCCCGAGGCCATGGGCGGTCGACTGGCACTGAACCTGCCCGGCCTGAATGTGCGTGTGGGCGACATGCTGGACGCGCTGGCCGAAGTGGCTGGACCTGCTGTTCGTCAGCGCGTGCGCTTCGAGCACGACGAACGCATCTCCACCATCGTGGGCAACTGGGCCCGTGGCGCCACGGCAGAGCGCGCAGCCGCACTCGGACTGAAGCCCGATGCCTCTTTCAAGGCGATCATCGAACAGTACATCGACGACTGCCGACAGCGCCCTGGCTACCCGGCCGATGCGCTGCGCGGCCTGGGCCACTGAACACAAGGACAAGACATGAGCAAGATTGCCATGGTGACCGGTGCCAGCGGCGGCATCGGCCGCGCCTGCGCACTGGCACTGCTGGCCGAGGGCTGGCAGGTGGTGCTGGTGGGGCGCCGCGTCGATGCGCTGCAGGCCACCGCCGAGGCAGCCGGTGCAGCCAAAGCCGCGGCGCATGTCGCCGCAGCCGATGTGGGCGACCCGGCGGCGGTTCAGCGGCTGTTTGCCGACGTGAAGCGACAGCACGGCCGGCTGGACCTGCTGTTCAACAACGCGGGCATCTTCACCCCTTCAGTCTCGCCGGACCAGACCACGCTGGACGACTGGCACCGCTCGGTCGCGGTCAACCTCAACGGCGCCTTCTACTGCCTCTCGCAGGCCTTTGCGCTCATGCGCGAACAGAGCCCGCAGGGCGGTCGCATCATCAACAACGGCTCGATCTCCTCGCACACGCCGCGCCCGGGCTCCATCCCCTACACGACCACCAAGCACGCCATCACCGGCATGACCAAGGCCGCCGCGCTGGACGGGCGCGCCTTCGACATCGCGGTGGGCCAGATCGACATCGGCAATGTGGCCAGCGACATGACCGCGGCCATGGCCGCTGGCGTGCCGCAGGCCGATGGCAGCGTGCGCCCCGAGGCGCGCATGGACATGTCTGCCGTGGTCGACACTTTCATGACCATGGTGCGCCTGCCCCTTTCGGCCAACATCCTGTTCACCACAGTGATGGCCACCAAGATGCCGTTTGTGGGCCGCGGCTGATCGCGGCGCGACATCTCCCGTTGCAACACGGCCCCGGCGGGTTCAGACGCAGCGCCCGCCGTCCACTTCCAGGCACACGCCGCTGATGAAGGCCGCTTCGTCGCTGGCCAGGAAGAGCACCGCATTGGCCACATCCAGCGCCGTGGAAAAGCGCCCCAGCGGGATCGTGGCGCGGAACCTCGCCAAACGCTCCTCGGTGAGTTCACCGCCCGCGAAAGCGGTGCCCAGGCCGGTGGTCGGGTTCATGACCGGGTTGATGCAGTTGACCCGGATGTTGTCGGGGCCGAGTTCGGCGGCCAGCGATTTGGACGTGATGATGACCGCACCCTTGGACCCGTTGTACCAGGTCAGGCCAGGGCGCGGGCGCACGCCGGCGGTGGACGCGATGTTGATGAAGCTGCCGCCACCATTGGCGCGCAGGTGTGGCACGGCGTGCACCGTCGAGAGATAGATGCTCTTGACGTTGACCGCGTAGCAGCGGTCGAACTCTTCCTCGCTCACGTCGAGCGCCGGCTGGTTGCGGTGCGTCCAGCCGGCGTTGTTGACCATGGCGTCGAGCTTGCCGTGGCGCTGCACGGCTGCTTCGACCAGGGCCTTCATGTCGGCCGAGCGGGTGACATCTGCGGCGAAAAAGGTGGCCTGCCCTCCGCTGGAGCGGATGCTGGCAGCCACCGCCTCGCCCCGGTCCGCGTCCAGGTCGTTGACGATCACCCGCGCGCCTTCTTCGGCCAGGCGGCGCGCGATGCCTTCACCAATGCCGCCTGCGGCGCCGGTGACGATGATGGATTTGCCTGAGAGGCGCATGGTCATGTCCTTGAATGGGTTCGTGAATGCCGGGGCTTGCGCGTCGGCGCCTGGCCTCCGTGGATCGGTTCAGCCGTGGCGGAAGGCCACCGTCTTGAGGGTGGTGAAGCCGTACAAGGCTTCGAAGCCTTTTTCGCGGCCGTGGCCGCTGGCACGGGTGCCGCCAAAGGGCAGCTCCACGCCGCCACCGGCGCCGTAGTTGTTGATGAACACCTGCCCGGCGCGCACGGCGCGGGCCATGCGGAACTGGCGTGCACCGTCGCGCGTCCAGACACCGGCGACCAGACCGAAGTCGGTGGCATTGGCCATGGCGACGGCCTCGTCTTCGTCGCGGAAGGACATGGCCGAGAGCACCGGTCCGAACACCTCTTCCTGCGCCAGCCGGTGCTGCACCGGCACGTCGCGCAACAGGACGGGGGCGCGGTAGAAACCACCGGCATCGGACTCGGCCACGACACGGCCCGTGGCCACGGTGGCGATGCCATCGGAGTGAGCCTGCGCCAGGAAAGCGTCCACGCGCTCGAGCTGGCTGGCACGGATCAACGGGCCGAGGTCCAGGTCCATCACCGGCGGGCCGGCGCGCAAACCTGCAAAGGCTTTTCCCAGGCGCTCCAGCAGCGGCTCGTAAAGAGCGGCTTCCACCAGCAGACGCGAGCCGGCCGAACAAGTCTGGCCGGCGTTCTGCACAATGGCGTTGATGAGGACCGGCACCGCGGCGTCGAGGTCGGCGTCGGCAAAGACGATCTGCGGGCCTTTGCCCCCGAGCTCCAGCGTCACAGGGCAGTGACGCTCGGCGGCCACCTGCTGAATCAGCGTGCCCACGCGCGGGCTGCCGGTGAAGCTGATGTGGTCGATGCCCGGGTGACGCGCCAGCGCATCGCCCACCTCGTGGCCATAGCCGGTGACGATGTTGATCACGCCAGCCGGGAAACCCGCCTCGGCGGCCAGCTCCGCCACGCGCAGCAAGGACAGGCAGGCGTCCTCTGAAGGTTTGACCACGCAGCTGTTGCCCGCCGCCAGTGCGCCACCCACGCTGCGTCCGAAGATCTGCATCGGGTAGTTCCAGGGAATGACGTGGCCCGTCACCCCGTGCGGCTCACGCCAGGTGAGCACGCTGTAGCCGTCCTGGTAGGGAATGGTCTCGCCATGCAGCTTGTCGCAGGCACCGGCATAGAACTCGAAATAGCGCGCCAGGGCCAGCGCATCGGCCATGGCCTGCCGCGTGGGCTTGCCACAGTCGCGCTGCTCGATCGCCGCGAGTTCATCGGCATGCGAGGCCACCGCCCGCGACAGCGCCATGAGCAGGCGACCCCGCTCGGCCGCCGGGGTGCGGCCCCAGACCCGGTCCTGCGACTGGCGCGCACTGCGCACCGCCTGATCCACATCGGCGTCACCGCTGCGCGCGATCGTCTCGAAGGGCTGACCCGTGGCCGGGTCGATCATGGGCAGGGTCAAACCGGATGCCGCCGGCTGCCACTGGTTATCGATGAAATTCAAAGCCATGAAAACCACCCTCAACGGCCATACAACAGGTCACGCAGGGTCAGTGACAGAGGGGGAAAGTAGCTGATGATCATCAGGCAGGTGAACACCACCAGCACGAACGGCACCAGGTCCTTGATGACCTTGTCCAGCGAAAGCCTGGCCACCGTACAGGCCGCAAACAGGTTCACGCCGAAGGGCGGCGTGATCATGCCCATGGCCAGGTTGACGACCATGATGAGGCCGAAATGCACCGGGTCGATGCCGAAGTACATGGCCACGGGCACGAGGATGGGGGCCAGCACCAGGATGGCAGCACTGGTCTCGATGAACATGCCGATCAGGAACAGCGTGATGTTCACACCCAGCAGGAACAGGCCGGGCGACTCCAGGATGTCCTTGAGCCACAGGCCGATGGCCTCGGGCACGCCGGCGCGCGTCAGCAGGAAGGCAAACAGGCCTGCGTTGGCGATGATGAACATGATGACCGCACTGGAGAGCACCGACTTGCGCAGGATGCCGTACAGATCGGTGATGCGGATTTCGCGGTAAATCACCATGCCCACCAGCAGCGCGTAGAACACGGCCACCGCAGCCGCTTCGGTGGGGGTGAACACACCCCCGTAGATGCCGCCGAGGATGATGACCGGCATCAGCAGAGCCCAACCCGCCTTGAGGGTGGCGCGTCCCACACCGAGGCGCCCCTCTCCGTCGTTCTGGCCCCAGCCCTTGTACTTGCAGTACACCCACACGAACAGCATGAGGGCGGCACCGATGAAAAGGCCTGGCCCGATACCGGCGATGAAGAGCTCGCCAATCGAGACTTCCGCGCTGACCCCATACAGAATTAGCGGGATGGAGGGCGGAATGATGACGCCGAGCTCGGCGCTGGTGGCCTGCAGGGACGCCGCATACGGGCGCGGATAGCCGTGCTTGATCAGCGCCGGAATCAGGATGGCGCCAATGGCAAAGGTGGTGGCCACGGACGAGCCGGAGACCGCGGCGAAGATCATGCAGGTCAGCACCATGGTCATGGGCAGGCCGCCTTGCACACCACCCACGATGCTCTTGGCGAACTCGACCAGACGGCGCGAAATGCCGCCCGTGTCCATGATGTTGCCAGCCAGGATGAAGAAGGGAATGGCCGCGAGCGGGAACTTGTTGATCGATGAGAAAAGCTCCTTCACCGAGATCAGCATGTTCACGTTCGACAGGTGAATGCCGAGCACTGACGCAAGACCGATGGAGACCGCGACCGAAATGGTCAGCAGGAAGCACAGCCCCATCGTGATGAGCATGACGGGGGTCATTGCTGGGTCTCCAATTCCTGACGCTGGGGATCCAGCAGGTTGCCCACGATGGCGATGGCGCTGAACACGCCCCCCACCGGCATGGCCATGTAGGCCCAGATCATGGATACATTCTCAAGACCGATCATGGATTGCACGCTGCCTCGCTGGGCGTAATCCCAGCCCCACCAGACGATGACCGCGATCAAGGCCAACGAAGCGATGCTGACCACATAGTCCAGCACGCGCTTGATGCGCGGCGGGCTCCAGCGGTAGAGCACGTCCACACTGATCATCGCGCCGATGCGAAAGGCCGCCGGCACACCGAGGAACACCATCCAGATCAGGCTGAAGCGAATCAGAACCTCGGTCCATTCGGCAGGTGTCTGCAGAACAAAACGCGTGACGATCTGGTACATGCCCAGTGAGGCCGCGATGGCCAGCATCAGGCAGGCCACCAGCATGGCCAGCTGTGTGGTCAGGCGCTCAAAGCGCAGAAAGGCAGTTTTCATAGGGTCAGGCGCGGTGACATCCCGTCAGGCAGTCGGTGTCCGGCTAACAACGCAACGGTGGTGTTGTCGGGCTGACAACACCACCGGTCTGGCTTTACTTGAAGTTGCGGATGCGGTCGATGTTTTCCTTGCCGAACTGCTTCTCGAAATCGGCATACACCGGCTGCAGCTGAGCCATGAACTTCTGCTTGTCGACGTTTTCCACGATCTGCATGCCCTGTGCCTTGAGTTCGGTCACGCCACGGGCGTCGTCCGCATCGACACGCTCACGGTTGGCCTTGATCGCCACCTTGGCCGCTTCCAGGAAGTGCTGCTTGTCAGCGGCGCTGAGCTTGTCAAACGCACCTTTGTTCATCAGGAAGATGGCGGGCGAATACACGTGGCCGGTGAGGGACATGTGTTTTTGCACCTGCACGAACTTGGCCGCCATGATCACCGACAGCGGGTTCTCCTGGCCATCCACCGTGCCTTGCTGCAAGGCGGTAAACACTTCAGGGAATGCCATGGGTGTGGTCACAATACCCAGGCCTTTGTAGGCCGCGACGTGCACCGGGTTCTCCATGGTGCGCATCTTCAAACCCCTGAGGTCGTCCGGGCTGTTGACAGCGCGGCGGTTGTTCGTCATGTGGCGCACGCCGTTCTCACCCCAGCCCAAGGCCTTGATGCCCTTGCTGTCAAACTTGGTGAGCATCTCCTGGCCGATGGGGCCGTCGAGCACGGCACGGGCATGGGCCTTGTCACGGAACAGGAAGGGGATGTCCAGGATGCGCGCCTCAGGCACGAAATTCGGCACCGGACCGGTGGAGGTGAAGGTCAGTTCGTGCGTGCCCAGCTGGACGGCTTCGATCGACTCGCGCTCACCACCGAGCGAACCCGAGTAGAAGGTCTGGATCTTGTAGCGTCCCTCGGTGCGGCGCTCAACCTCCTGTGCGAAGGTGTCGATGCCCACGCCCTGGTGCGAATCTTTGGCCACCGAAATGTTGATGCGCATGGTGGTCTGCGCCTGGGCCGTCGTGGCCAGACCCGACAAACCCCATGCCAGGCCACAAGCCAGACCCAGCGCGCTCAAACGACGAGAAATCTTCATGAGTGTCTCCTTTAGGAATTGAGGCATCGGGATGATGACTCAGGTTGTCATACAAATTTCATTATCGAACCCCCGGCGCCCTGGGGCATCGGGGTTTTCTCGGACACTGACTGATCAATACCCTCGAAACGGGTGGCGGCTCCGGGCCTCAAGAACTCAGATAGGGACGCAACCAGCCCAGACCGGCAGAAGTGGCCTCCGCCGGGCGGTACTCGCAACCGATCCAACCATCAAAGCCCAGTGCATCGAGACGCTTGAAAAGGTGCGCAAAGGCCACCTCGCCCATATCGGGTTCGTGGCGGTCGGGCACGCCTGCGACCTGGATGTGACCCACACCGCCAAAGTGGCGCTCGAGCCGTCGCGTCAGGTCGCCTTCCATGATCTGGCAGTGGTAGAAGTCCATCTGCACCTTGAGGTTGGGCGCACCGACCTCGGTCACGATGTCGTGCGCCTGTTGCTGCCAGTTCAGAAAATAGCCCGGCATGTCGCGTGTATTGATGGGCTCGATCAGCAGCGTGATGCCCTCATCTGCCAGCACGCGTGCGGCTGCGCGCAGGTTGTTGACATAGGTGCTGCGGGCCTCCTCGGGCGACACGCCGGCAGGCAACAAACCCGCCATGGCATGCAGTCGCTTGCAACCGGTGGCGCGCGCGTACGGCAAGGCCGTCTGCACCGTCTGCGCAAATTCGGCTTCGCGGCCCGGGTGGCAAGCCATGCCACGCTCCCCGGCCGACCAGTCACCGGGCGGCAGGTTGAACAGCACTTGGGTGAGGCCATGGGCCTGCAGCCGCTGTGCAATGTCCGCTGAGGGGTGCTCGTAAGGAAACAGGTACTCCACCGCCCGGAAGCCGTCGGCGGCGGCAGCCGCGAATCGGTCCATGAAGGCGTACTCGGTGTACATCATTGAGAGGTTGGCTGCGAAACGGGGCATGGGGTGGTGAAAGAAGTTCGATACAGGGGCACGCTCACCAGGGCGCGGCGAAGTGCTGGCGCAGTTCGTCAATCTGCGTCTCGCTCAGTGGTGCGGGCATCTCGGGCGACATCAGGCAAAGCCGTGCGGTTTCCTCCAGCTCCTCCAGCACGGCCATGGCCGCCGCTGGTGTCGGGCCCCAGACATTGGGACCCAGGCGCTCAAGCATCACGGCGCGCAATTCGCGTCCGGCGGCACGAGCGCCCTCAATCTGCATGGCCACCGCGTCGGCCACCGCCGGGTCGCCCGGACGGCGGTAGGGGATCAGCGGAACACGTCCCACCTTCATCACGAAGTAAGGCGTGATGGGTGGCAGCCACTCGGCTGCGGCAACCGCCGTGCGCAGAGACCAGGCCACCAGGTGGGTGGAATGGGTGTGGATGACGCACCGGGCCTGCGGCTGCGCTTCGTAGATGCGCCGGTGCAGCGTCAAGGTCTTGCTGGCCCGGGCACCGCTGATTTGCTGGCCATCGGTACCCACCCAGGCCAGCGCATCAGGGGACAGGAAACCCAGGCAGGCATCGGTGGGCGTGATGAGAAAACCGTCCCCGAGGGCTTCGGGCACGCGCACGCTGATGTTGCCTGCCGTGGCATGCACATACCCGCGCTCGAATAGCGAGCGACCGACGCGGCACACCTCTTCTCTCAAGGTGTCCCAGGTGCTGAGATCGGTCAGGGACATGCGACTGGCCTCATGCGCTCATGGCCAAGGCTTTGGCGAAGAAATCGGTGCCGCCGAAGTTGCCCGACTTCAGGGCCAGCAGAAGCTCGCGGCCGGGCACCTGCGTCCAGGGCACGCCGGGGTCGATGCTCGGACCGATGCGCAGCATCTGCACGCCCAGGGCCTTCACCACAGCACCCGATGTCTCGCCGCCGGCCACCACAAGGCGGCGCACGCCCCGCTCTACCAGACCCACGGCCACTTGCGACAGGCAATCCTCCACCAGCTGCCCCGCACGGGCCACGCCCAGTTCGGCTTGCACCGCTTGAACAGCCTCGGGTTGCGCCGTGGCATACACCAGCACCGGGCTATCGGCCTGTGCATCCACCCATTGCAGAATCTGCTGCGCCAGGTGCTCACCAGCGGCGAGCGCGCGCACATCGATCTGAAAACCGGGTCGCCCGCCACCCAGCCACTGAGCCACCTGCGCGTTGGTGGCCTGTGAACACGAGCCGGACAGAACGGCTGCACGGCCACCGGCGATGGTGAGCTGAGCGGCGTGCTCGTCGGGCTGAAGCCAGCCCTTGGCCTGATACACCGCGGGCAAGCCCAGTGCGAGACCGGAACCGGCCGTGACCAGAGGAAGGTCGGCGCAGGCTTGCGCCAGGGTGTGCAGCGCAGCGGTGTCGATGGCATCCACCACGGCAAAGCGGCATCCGGCCTGGCGCAAGTCCTCGAAGCGCCGTCGCAACGCATCAGAACCCTTGGCCACTGCGACATGTGCCGCCAGCCCCACCTGACCCCGGCTCTGCGCCTGCAGCACCCGCACCAGATTCGCGTCGGTCATGGGTGTCAGGGGGTGGTGTCGCATGCCCGAGTCGCTGAGCAACTGATCGCCGACAAACAGATGACCCTGATACACGGTGCGGCCGTTCTCGGGCAGCGCGGGACAGGCCACCGTGAAATCGCTGCCCAGCGCGTCCAGCAGCGCCTCGGCCACCGGCCCTATGTTGCCCTCGGCGGTCGAGTCGAAGGTGGAGCAGTACTTGAAATAGAACTGCCGTGCGCCTGCGGCCTGCAGGCTTCGCAGGGCGGCCACAGAGTCGGCCACCGCCTCACCCACCGGCGCGGTGCGCGATTTCAGCGCGACCACCACCGCCTCGGCCTCGGGCATGGGCCCGACAGGCACACCGATCACCAGCACCGTGCGCATGCCGGCGCGCACCAGCATGCTCGCCACATCGGTGGCGCCGGTGAAGTCGTCAGCGATCACGCCGAGGATCATGCCGCACCCCCCTGACCAGGCAGGTTCAGGCCAGCCAGAGCGGCGTAGTACTTCACCACAGCCGCATCGTCTTCGGCGCCATGGCCCATGGCCGCCGTGGCCAGGTACAGCTGGTGCGCCGCCGCCGCCATGGGCAGGGGAAATTTCAGTTGCCGCGCTGCATCCAGCACGATGCCCAGGTCTTTCACGAAGATGTTGACCGCCGACAGCGGACTGTAGTCCCCGTCCAGGATGTGCGGCACGCGGTTCTCGAACATCCAGCTCATGCCGGCCGAGTTGCAGATCACTTCGTACAGCTGGCGCGGATCGGCCCCTGCGCGCATGCCCAAGGCCATGGCCTCGCAAGCGGTGGCGATGTGCACGCCGGCCAGGTGCTGGTTGACCATCTTCACGGTTGAGCCAATGCCCGCGCGGTCACCCAGTCGGTACACCTTCCCCGCAAAGGCTTCAAGCAAGGGACCGGCGGCCTCAAAGGCCTTCGGGTCGCCTGAGGCCATCACGGTCATCTGCCCGTCCGCCGCCTTGCGCGCGCCACCGGATACTGGTCCGTCGATCAGGTGAAGGCCGTGCTCGGCCAGACGCTGTGCCCATATCGGTGGCAAGGCCGGGTCGACGGTGGCCGATGCCACCACCACCGACCCCTTGCGCATGCGCGCTGCAAGGCCCTGCTCGCCGAACAGCACGTCCTCGGTCTGCGCGGCGTTGACGACCAGCACCAGCACCACGTCGCAATGCGCAGCCAGATCGGCCGGCGTGGACACGCTGTGCCCGCCGGCCTGCGCCAAGGCCTCGCGGGCCTCGGCCCTCGTGTCGCAGCCCCAGACGGGCGTGCCACGGCGCAGAGCTGACAAGGCGGCCCCCATGCCCATGGAGCCCAGGCCAATGACGCCCAAGGTGGCAGTGTGTGTTGTCATGATGCGTGCTTGCGTTGTTTGGAGGATGGGTTGCCGGCCTGCTGAAGCACCTGACCCAGTGCAGCACGCACGGACTCGTCGGCGCGCTCGATGCGTTTCTCCGCATTGACCATGTGCCGAACTGCGGCGCGGCGGGCCGCCGCCGCGTCGCCCTTGCAGATGGCACGGACAATGGCCTGGTGTTCGGCCCGCACCTGGCGCATGAACTCTCGGTGCATCGCCTCGTTGGCCCGCGTCACATGGATGGCGTCGCGCAGGTACTGCTCCAGAAAGTCGAGCAGGCCTTCGAACTGGGGGTTGTCGGTGATGCGCGCGATGGTGCGGTGAAACTGCAGATCTTCCTCGACTCCGTCACGACCCTGCTCAACGGCCTCGTCGATGGCCGCCAGTGCCCGCTCCAGCTGCCGGCCTTTGGCTGGCGTGATGCGTGCGGCGGCCAGAGCCGCCACCTCGCCCTCAAGCGAGCGCCGCACCTCGACCACCTGCAACACCGCCGTGAGCGAGCGAAGTACCGCCGGGTCGAACACCAGCGCCCGCGCCGGCCCCGACGCCGCGACAAACATGCCCGAGCCCTGCCTCGAGGTCAGCCAGCCCGTCGACTTCAGTCGACTGACCGCCTCGCGCACCACCGTGCGCGATACGCGGTATTCGACCGTCAGGCTTTGCTCGGTGGGCAGACGATGACCGGGAGCCCACTCACCTGACTCGATGCGCTCGCGCAACAACGAAGCCAACCGGTCACTGAGCCGGTCACTGGGCCGGTCGGGTGTTTGAAGAGAGGAAACGGTCGCAAGCATGGCAAGAAAAATTTGTATGTCATCATACAAATCACCAGGCCCGCGGCAAGCCCGGGTTTTCACTGACGGTCCCACCCGGAAAAACGGCGCCTGGGGCACACTCATATATCCATGAGTGCCGACCCGCCCGACCTCATCGTCGCCCGCCCCGAAGGCCTGTACTGCCCGGCGGGGGATTTCTACATCGACCCCTGGCGGCCGGTGCACCGGGCCGTGATCACGCACGGCCATTCAGACCACGCGCGCTGGGGCCATGCGCACTACCTGGCGCACACACACAGCGCGGGCACGCTGCGCCAGCGGCTGGGGACGGACATTGCGCTGCAGACTCTGGAGTACGGCGAGGTCATCGAACACCACGGCGTGCGGCTGTCGCTGCACCCGGCCGGGCATGTGCTGGGCTCGGCGCAGGTGCGGCTCGAGCACGGCGGCCGGGTCTGGGTCGCCTCGGGCGACTACAAAACCGAGGCTGACGGCACCTGCACCCCGTTCGAGCCGGTGCGCTGCGACACCTTCATCACCGAAAGCACTTTCGGCCTGCCCATCTACCGCTGGCCCGCACAGGTGGTGCTGTTCGACGAAATCAACGCCTGGTGGCGGCGCAACGCCGAGGAAGGCCGCGCATCGGTGCTGCTGTGTTACGCCTTTGGCAAGGCGCAGCGCCTGTTGCACGGGGTGGACGCGAGCATCGGCCCCATCGTCGTGCATGGGGCGGTGGAGCCGCTGAACGCGGTGTACCGTGCGGCGGGCGTTGATCTGCCCCACACCCACCGGGTGACCGAGCTCGACAGGACCGCATTGCAGCGGGCGCTGGTGGTGGCACCGCCTTCGGCCCAGGGTACACCCTGGATGAAGCGCTTCGGCGCCGACGCGGTGGATGCCTTTGCCAGCGGCTGGATGCTGGTGCGCGGCACGCGGCGGCGGCGTGGGGTGGACCGGGGCTTTGTCATGTCCGACCACGCCGACTGGCCGGGGCTGATGAGCGCCATTCAGGCGACCGGAGCGGAGCACATCCGCGTGACGCACGGCAGTGTGCCGGTGCTGGTGCGCTGGCTGACCGAGCAGGGGCTGGACGCGCAGGCCTTTGAGACCGAGTACGGCGACGAAGATGTGGCCGACAAGGCGACGCCCGCGGAGCCGGCGCCATGAAGCGCTTCGCCGCCCTCTACCGCGAGCTGGACGCCAGCGCCGCCACGCGCGAGAAGCAGGCGGCGCTGCAGCGCTACTTCAGCGAAGCGCTCGCCGAAGACGCCGCCTGGGCGGTGTACTTCCTGGCGGGCGGCAAGCCGCGCCAGATTGTGCCCACACGCGCGCTGCGCGAACTGGCGCAGGCGGCTGCTGGCCTGCCCGAATGGCTGTTCGAAGAGAGTTACCAGACGGTAGGCGACCTGGCCGAGACCGTGTCGCTGCTGCTGCCGCCGGCCACGGCGCCGGTGGACCGCGGGCTGGCCGAGTGGCTGACGCGTCACCTGCTGCCGCTGCGCGGCCTGTCACCAGAGGCGCTGGCCGAACGCCTGCGCGAGCAGTGGAACGCCCTGCCCGACGACCAGCGCTTTGTCTACTTCAAGCTCATCACCGGCGGCTTCCGGGTTGGGGTGTCGAAGCTGCAGGTCACGCAGGCGCTGGCGGCCGTGGCGGGTGTCGACCCCAAGCGGGTGGCGCAGCGTCTGATGGGCTACACCCACATCGGCGCCCAGCCGTCGCCGGCCGACTATGCGGCGCTGGTCGCGCCAGAGAGCAGCACCGAACGGGACCAGAAGACCAGCGGCCAGCCCTACCCCTTTTTTCTGGCGCATCCATTCAACGAATTGCCCGACCGCTTCGATGAACTCCTGGGTCCACCCGCCGACTGGCTGGTGGAATGGAAATGGGACGGCATCCGCGCCCAGCTGGTCAAACGCGCCGGTCAGGTCTGGCTGTGGTCGCGCGGCGAAGAACTGGTGACCGAGCGCTTCCCCGAACTGGCTGCGCTGGGCGAGGCCTTGCCCGAAGGCACGGTGCTGGACGGTGAAGTCGTGGTCTGGCGCGATGGTCAGCCTCAGCCCTTTGCCGACCTGCAAAAACGCATTGGCCGCAAGACCCTGGGGCCCAAGATCCTGCGCGAGCAGCCGGTGGCGCTGCTGGCCTACGACCTGATCGAACACGGCGGGCAGGACCTGCGCGAGCGCCCGCTGCACGCGCGCCGCGCGGCGCTGGACACGCTGGTGCAGGATATGAACCACCCGTTGCTGATGGCGAGCCCGTTGCTGACGGGCGAGACCTGGGCCGAGCTGGCCGCGCTGCGCGAACAGGCCCGCGAACGCGGCACCGAAGGCTTCATGCTCAAGCAGCGCAGCAGCGCCTACGGCGTGGGCCGCACCAAGGCCGCGGGCACCTGGTGGAAGTGGAAGATCGACCCCATGAGCGTGGACGCTGTGCTGATCTACGCCCAGCGAGGCCACGGGCGTCGTGCCAGTGTCTACAGCGACTACACCTTTGCGGTCTGGAGCGCACCGCCCGGTACCGATGACCGTTTACTGGTGCCCTTTGCCAAGGCCTACTCGGGCCTGAGCGACGCCGAGATGGCCCGGGTGGACGCCATCATCCGCGCCACCACCATCGAGAGTTTCGGACCGGTGCGCAGCGTGCGCCCCACGCTGGTGTTCGAGCTGGGCTTTGAAGGCATTGCGCGCAGCCCGCGCCACAAGAGCGGGATTGCGGTGCGCTTTCCTCGCATGCTGCGCTGGCGCGAAGACAAGCCGGTGGCCGAGGCCGACACGCTGCAGACGCTGGCTGCCCTGCTGCCCGGAGGCGGCGCATGAAAAGGACACCCGACGCCGCCGCCTGGATGGCCGCGCGCGGCTGGGCTCCCTTCCCTTTCCAGCAAGAGGTCTGGGACGCGATTGCGCGCGGTGAGAGCGGACTGCTGCACGCCACCACCGGGGCAGGCAAGACCTATGCCGTGTGGTTGGGTGCGCTGCAGGCGCTGGCCGATGTGGATGCCAAGCGCACACCACCGCTGACCGTGATCTGGCTCACACCCATGCGCGCGCTGGCCGCGGACACGCTGCGGGCGCTCAAGGAACCGCTGCCCGATCTCGCCCCCGCTTGGACCGCCGGCGCACGCAGTGGCGACACCAGCAGCAGCGAACGCGCCAAACAGGCCGAACGCCTGCCCACCGTGCTGGTGACCACGCCCGAGAGCCTGAGCCTGCTGATGGCCCGCGCAGACGCGCCCGAGACGCTGGGCCGCACCTCGCTGGTGGTGGTGGACGAATGGCATGAGCTCATGGGCAACAAGCGTGGCGTGCAGGCGCAGTTGGCCATCGCGAGGCTGCGGCGCTGGAACCCGACGCTGCAGGTCTGGGGCATGTCAGCCACGCTGGGCAACCTGGGCGAAGCCATGCACACCCTGCTAGGCCCGCAGGCGGCCGCGCAGGGCCGGCTGGTGCGCGGCCAGACACCCAAGCAGCTGATGGTGGACACCCTACTGCCCCCTCGTGTGGACCGATTCCCCTGGGGCGGCCACCTTGGCCTGGCCATGCTGCCGTCTGTGGTGAACGAAATTGAAGGCAGCGGAAGCACGCTGGTGTTCACCAACACACGTTCGCAGGCCGAAATCTGGTACCAGGCACTGCTGGACGCCAGACCCGAATGGGCCGGCCAGATTGCGCTGCATCACGGCTCACTGGACCGCGCAGTGCGCGAGTGGGTGGAAGCCGGGCTGAAAGCCGGCGAGTTGCGCGCCGTGGTCTGCACCAGCAGCCTGGACCTGGGCGTGGACTTCCTGCCGGTCGAGCGTGTGCTGCAAATCGGTTCGCCCAAGGGCATTGCCCGCCTGCTGCAGCGCGCCGGTCGCTCGGGCCATGCGCCGGGCCGGCCGTCGCGCGTGACCATTGTGCCAACGCACAGCCTGGAACTGGTTGAAGGCGCGGCCGCCCGCGCCGCCGTGACGGCAGGGCAGATCGAAGCGCGAAAGACACCACACCAGCCGCTGGATGTGCTGGTGCAGCACCTGGTCACCGTGGCACTGGGCGGCGGATTCCTACCTGACGACCTCCTGGCCGAGGTGCGCACAACCGCCGCCTACGCCGACCTGCCCGACGAGCACTGGCGCTGGTGCCTGGACTTCGTGTCGCAGGGCGGCGCTTCGCTGGCCGCCTACCCGGACTACCGCCGTGCCGTGCCGGATGACCAGGGTGTCTGGCGCGTGCCGGACGCACGGCTGGCGCGCCGCCACCGCATGAACATCGGCACCATCGTCAGCGACGCCAGCATGGCGGTGCAGTATGTGGGAGGGAGCAAGATCGGCAACGTCGAAGAGAGCTTTGCCGCGCGCCTGAAACCGGGCGACTGCTTCACCTTCGGCGGGCGCCTGCTGGAGCTGGTCCGCACACACGACATGACGGCCTGGGTCAGGCGCGCCGCCGGCCGCAAGCCCGCGGTGCCGCGCTGGAACGGCGGCAAGATGCCACTGTCGACCACGCTGGCCGAAGCGGTGGTGGCGCAACTGGCGCGGGTACAGGTCCAGGACTTCAACGACCCCGAACTGCAGGCCGCACGACCGCTGCTGGAACTGCAGGCCCAATGGTCTGCCCTACCCTCGCCCGAGACCTTGCTGGCCGAGGTGATGCAATCACGCGAAGGCACCCACCTGTTCCTCTACCCCTTTGCCGGCCGGCACGCGCACCTGGGTCTGGCCAACCTGCTGGCCTGGCGCGTGGCGCAGCAGGCGCCCAACACCTTTTCCATTGCGGTCAACGACTACGGGTTCGAGCTGCTCAGCGCCACCGTCATAGACTGGCCGGCGCTGCTGCCCGGGCTGTTGCAGGTGCAGCCAGACAACGACGCCCTGCTGCACGACATTCTGCAAAGCCTGAACGCCAGCGAACTGGCGCAGCGGCGCTTTCGCGAAATCGCCCGTGTCTCGGGCCTGATCTTCCAGGGCCACCCCGGTGAGAAGCGCAGCAGCCGGCAGCTGCAGGCCTCCAGCAGCCTGTTCTGGGAGGTCTTCCGCAAGTACGACCCCGGCAACCGCTTGCTGCAGCAGGCACAGGCCGAGCTGCTGGTGCAGGAGCTGGAGATCGGCCGCCTGCGCGAGTCCTTGCACCGCATGGCCAGGCAGGTGCTGGCACTCAAGGTCTTGGAGCGGCCCACACCGTTTGCCTTCCCGCTGATGGTCGAGCGCCTGCGCGAGAAGCTGAGCAACGAGAGTGTGGCAGACCGTATCGCGCGCATGCTGGCCCAACTGGAGAAGGCCGCCGGCGGCACCCCCGGCCGTGATGCCGACGACGTGCGGCAGTCGCTCGCCTTCGGGCGCGACAGCCCTGTCGACAAATCACCAAAAACACCGCGCGAACAAGGACCCCGGCGCCTTCGGCGGCCACGCTAGCCGGCAGGCTTTGCCGCATCGCGCCACAATCGGTTGTCCCGGCCACTACCCAGAAGCACCATGACCCTGATCGTCCACCACCTGAACAACTCCCGCTCGCAGCGCCTGCTGTGGATGCTCGAAGAGCTGGAACTGCCCTACGAGATCCGCTTCTACGAGCGCGACAGGCGAACCATGCTGGCACCGCCTGAGCTCAAGAAGGTGCACCCGCTGGGCAAGTCCCCGGTGCTCGAAGACGGGGACGTGAAGCTGGTGGAGACCGGCGCCATCTGCGAGTACCTGGTCGACAAGACGGGCAAGCTGGGCCCGACCGACCAGGCACAAGGTCTGCGCGACTACCGCCAGTTCATGCACTACGCCGAGGGCTCGGTCATGCCCATGCTGCTGCTGATGCTGGCCATGTCCAAGGTGCCGCTGCTGGGCAAGGTCGCGGTCAAGAAGGTGCAGCCCATGGTGGACACCCACCTGGACTACATCGAGCAGGTGCTGGCCTCGCGCCCGTGGTTCGCGGGCAAGAAGATGACCGCTGCCGACATCATGATGAGCTTTCCGCTGGAAGCCGCCACCTCGCGCGCCGGCCTGGGTGCGTCCCGCCCGGCCACCATGGCCTGGCTCAAAAAGATCCACGCCCGCCCTGCCTACCAGGCCGCGCTGAAAAAGGGCGGCACCTATGACTACGCATGAACCCCCACGCTCCACCGCTGCGCGGGTCGCTGCTCCCCGAGGGGGCTGATCCGGCTTGGGGCGGCCCGGCGCCGGATCGACCGACCCCCCGTGCAGAGGTCCTGTGGGCCGGTGAAGAACTGCACCTGCTGCCCGAGCACGCCCTGTGGTGGCCCGGTGGCCGCGCGCTGTTCGTCGCCGACCTGCACCTGGGCAAGGCCGCCAGCTACCGGGCGCAAGGCCTGCCAGTGCCTGGGGGCACCACGTCTGACAACCTGGCTCGTCTGGGCACGTTGATGGCCACCCACAACCCGCGGCAACTGGTGTTTCTGGGTGATTTCCTGCATGCGGCCAGCGGACGGACAGCGCACGTGGTGAACGCCCTGCTCGACTACCGCCAGCGTCACGCCAGCATCGACATGACCCTGGTGCGCGGCAACCACGACGACCGCGCCGGCGACCCGCCGTCCGAGGTTGGCATCGATGTGGTCGACGAGCCCTGGCTGCTCGGTCCTTTTGCCTGCTGCCACCACCCCCAGACCCACCCGACCCATTTCGTGCTGGCGGGCCACCTGCACCCGGTCTGCCACATACAGGGCCCGGGCCGCGACCGGCTTCGCCTGCCCTGCTTCGTGCAGACCGCCGGGCAGGCCATCCTGCCAGCCTTTGGCGCCTTCACCGGCGGACATGCGCGCCCGCCCCGTCCGGGCCAGACCCTGCACGCCGTGGGTGGCGGCCGGGTATGGCAGGTGCCATGAACTGGCTGCTGGCCCTGGCCTCCCTCATGCTGGCCGGCTGCGCCAGTGTCAACGTGCACCACGACCCGGCGCGTGCGCACCACCGTCCCGATGGTTTCGTCAACCTGCACCACACGCAGGACCGGCCTGCGGTTGGTTTCTGGTCCTGGCAATGGCAACGATGGACCCAGGGCATCGGACCGCAGGACCCGCAACGCATTCCGCGCGTGCAACCGGTGGCCGGCTACCTGCGCAGCAACCGCAGTGACACCACCGTCACCTGGATCGGGCACAGCACGACCCTGTGGCAGGTGGGCGGGCTGAACATCCTGACCGACCCGCATTTTTCCGGGCGGGCCTCGCCGGTGGGGTTTGCCGGCCCCCAACGCGCGACGCCGCCAGCTCTCACGCTGGACGAACTGCCGCGCATCGACGTCGTGTTCATCAGCCACAACCACTACGACCACCTCGACCTCAGCACGGTACAGGCCCTGCATCGCCAGGCCGGCGGTCCGCCGCTGTTCGTGGTACCGCTGGGTATCGATCAATGGTTGAACAAGGCCGGCATCGGACCGGTCCATGCCATGGACTGGTGGGACGTTCATCGGGTGCAGGACCTTGAGCTGACCCTGGTGCCGGCGCACCACTGGAGCAGCCGCACACCCTGGGACCGCAACGAAACACTCTGGGCCGGGCTGGTGCTCCGCCACGACGGGTTCTCCATGTACTACAGCGGCGACACCGGCTATTCGCCGCTGTTCCGCGAGCTCGGCCAACGCTTTGGCGGCTTCGACTTCGCCCAGCTGCCGGTGGGCTGCTATGAACCCCGCTGGTTCATGAAAGAGCAGCACGTCAACGAAGCCGAGGCGGTGCAGATCCACCGAGACGTTCGCAGCAAGCTGTCGTTGGGTGTCCACTGGGGCACCTTCCGCCTGTGCGACGAAGCCGTGGACGCACCCCTGGACGGCCTGCCGCGGGCCCTGCAGCAGATGGGTGAGCCGCCCGACCGGTTTGTGCTGTTCAGCCTCGGCGAAACCCGGGTGCTGCGCCGGGGACGCTAAGGGCCCCGGACACAGGGGAACCAAGCCGGACCGACCGCACTCCGACCAGTCGCCAGCCCCAAGCGGGGCGTCCGACCATCCGCCCATGACCCACCACAGCCAAGCCCCGATCGAAACCCGTCACCTCGGCATGTCCTATCCGCTCGGCTCGGGCCGGGTCGACGTGCTGCGCGACCTGAGCATCCGCATCGAACCGGGCACACGGGTGGCGATCGCCGGGCCCTCGGGGTCGGGCAAGACTTCGCTGCTGTTGCTGCTTTCGGGGCTGGAACGCCCGACGGCCGGCCAGGTGCTGATCGACGGCATCGACCTGGGCAGCCTGGACAGCGACGGCCTGGCCGACCTGCGGCGCGAGCGCATCGGCATCGTGTTCCAGAGCTTTCACCTGCTGCCCAGCCTGAGCGCGCTGGACAACGCCGCGCTGCCGCTGCAGATGGCCGGCGCCAGCGGAGCACGCCAGACCGCGGCCGACATGCTGGCCCGCGTCGGCCTGTCCGACCGCCTGCACCACCGCCCGTCCCAGCTCTCCGGCGGCGAGCAGCAGCGCGTGGCCATTGCGCGCGCCCTGGTACACCGCCCGCGACTGCTGCTGGCCGACGAGCCCACCGGCAACCTGGACGACCAAACCGCCGAATCGGTGCGCGAACTGCTGTTCAGCCTCAACCGCGAGCTGGGCACGACGCTGGTGCTGGTGACCCATGACCTGGACTTTGCGGCCCGATGCGACCGCGTGCTGCGCCTGCACGACGGTCAACTGCACGAAACCCCCGTGCAACGCCAGCCGGAGCTGACCGATGCCCTTTCTGCTTGACCTGGCCTGGCGCGACCTGCGCGCCAGCGGCCGCCGTCTGTGGATTTTTGTCGCCTGCCTGGTGCTGGGCGTCTCACTGGTGGCTGCCGGCGGCGGCCTGTACCGCCAGGTGGCCGATGCGCTGGCCAACGATGCGCGCCAGATCTTCGGTGGCGACGTGGAAATCGAAGCCCCGGCGCCGCTGCCGACCGACACCCTGGAATGGATGCAGCAGCGCGCCACCGTCTCCAGGGTCATCGAGCTGCGCACCATGCTGCGGACCGAAGCGGGCCGCGCCCAGCTGATCGAGTTGCTCAGCGCCGACGGGGCGTATCCGCTGGTCGGGCAGGTGGAGCTGGACCCGGCCGCGCCGCTGGAAGACACGCTGGCGCAGCGCCAGGGTCAGTGGGGTGCCGCCATCGACGGCTCGTTGGCCACGCGGCTGGGTCTGCAGGCAGGCGACCGCATAGCCATCGGCGACCTTGACCTGGAGGTGCGCGCCCTCATCGTGCGCCAGCCCGATCGCAGCCTGCGTGCCGACTGGGGCGCAGCGCCCGTGCTGGTGGCCGAAGGCGCCCTCATGGCCACCGGGCTGGTGCAGCCGCTCAGCCGGGTCGAGTACCGCTACCGGGTGCGCATCGACGACAGCACCCGCAGCGCGGCGACCACCTGGCGCGATGCCTTCATGGCCGCTTTCCCGCAGCTGGACGCCGAGGTGCGCAGTTTCGACGAGCGCAGCGACCGCATGGCCGAGGTGTTGGGGCAGATTGCTTCGGGCCTGCTGCTGATCGGTTTCTCGGCGCTGTTCATTGGGGGCCTGGGCGTGTTCAACAGCGTTCAGGCCTATCTGCAAGGCAAGCTGACCAGCCTGGCCACGCTGCGGGCACTGGGCCTGCGCGACGGACGGCTGGCAGCCATGGTGCTGCTGCAGATCCTGATGCTGGCCGTGCTGGCCAGCGCAGTGGGGGTGGCACTCGGTCTTGGAATGGCACTGGCCGGTGCCCGACTGGCGGCCGACCGCCTGCCGGTGGACCTGCTGCTGCAGGGACTGTGGCAGCCGGCGCTGGTGGCTCTGCTGTTCGGCGTGCTGACCGCGTTGGCATTCTCGCTGCCGGCGCTGGGCCGGGCACTGTCGGTCAGCCCGGCTGCCCTGTTCCGTGGGGTTGAAGGGCAGGCGCTGCACACCCCTCGTCGGGCCTGGTGGCTGACCGCCGCGGTGGCCAGCGCCACGCTGGCCCTGTTGGTGGCGGTGCTGCCCGACCCCCGGTTCGGCCTGGCCTTTGTGGTCGCCACGGCCGCGCTGCTCGGCGTGCTGGACGCCGCCACGCGCCTGCTGCGCCAGCTGGCCGCCCGGCTGCAGCACCAGCGGCGCCTGCCGCTGCCCATGCAGCTGGCCCTGGCCGGACTGCAGCAACCCCACTCCCCGCTGCGCACCGCGCTGCTGTCACTGGGTTCGGCCCTGACCCTGCTGGTGGCCTGCACCCTGGTGGTCATGACGCTGCTGCGCACCGTCAACGACACCGTGCCAGCCAACGCTCCGGCGCTGGTGTTCTACGACGTGCAGACCGAGCAGATTCCGCTGCTCAAGGAAAGCCTGCAGGCCTCAAGCGGTCTGCAGGACGTACGCACCGCACCGCTGGTGCTCGGCCGGCTCTCTGCCGTCAATGGCGAAGAGCTGCGCCAGAGCGACAACGGCGACCGCGCCCGCGAGGCGCGCGACGAACACAAGCTCAGTAACCGCAGCGGCAACTTCGACGATGTCATCATCGACCGCGGCGCCTGGTGGCCACAAGACCACGCTGGCGAGCCACTGGTGGCCATGGAAGACCGCGAAGCGGATGAGCTGGGTCTGAAGGTCGGCGACCGCCTGCGCTTCGAGATCATGGGCAGCCCGGTGGATGCGACGCTGGCGGCCATCTACAGCCAGCGTCGCATGCAGTCGCGGCTGTGGCTGGAGGCCATCTTCAGCGACGGCGTGCTCGACCCCTTCATCACCCGCCACGTCGGGGCCGCCTGGATGCCGGCCGACCAGACCCTGGCCGCCCAGGACCGCCTGGCCGCCGCCGCACCCAACATCGCCACTGTGCGCACCGAGTCGATGCTGCGTGAGACCCGCGCCCTCATGGGCCGGGCCAGCAGCGGCCTGGTGGTGGTGGCCGGTGTCTGTCTGGCCGCCAGCCTGCTGGTGCTGGCCAGTGTGGTGGCTGCCAGCCGAAGCCGCCAGCTCTACGACGCCACCGTGATGCACGCCTTGGGCGCACGCCACTCACTGCTGCGCGGCGTACTGGTCTGGGAATACCTGCTGCTGGCCCTGGTGACGACCGGTTTTGCGCTGCTGGCCGGCAGCACCCTGGCCACCGGACTGCTGCATTGGCGCCTGGACATGAGCCCCGCCGGGCTGTACTGGAGCGGCCTGCTCACCGCCGCCGGGGTCAGCGCTCTGAGCCTGGGCCTGGGTGCCCGCTACTTGCTGTCGCAGATGCGGCTCAACCCTGCCCTGCTGCTGCGCAGCGGAGGATGACTTAACATCGCCACTCCCGCAACCCCACTCCCGCAGCCACATTCGGCACGGCGGGAGCCCCCGAATGGACCCCGCCAGTACGATCTCGGACACCCTTGAAACGATAGCCGTCAACACCTCCCTCGGTACGGACGCCCTCCTGCTGTTGCTGTATGTCGGATTGGCCCTGGTCTTCTCCTTCATGTGCTCCATCGCAGAGGCTTCCCTGCTGAGCATCACGCCTTCGTACATTGCCGGCCTGAAGGACACCAACCCCAAGAAGGCCGCCCAGTTGCAGCGGCTCAAGGTCGACAACATCGACCAGTCCCTGGCAGCCATCCTCACGGTCAACACCATTGCCCACACCATGGGCGCCATCGGTGCCGGCTCCAAGGCCACTGCGGTGTTCGGCGATGCCTGGTTCGGTGTCTTCTCGGCCGTGATGACCCTGCTCATCCTCTTCCTGACCGAAATCGTGCCCAAGACCCTGGGCGCCACCTACTGGCGCCAGTTCGCCGGCTTCTCGACCCTGTACGTCAATCTGCTCATCAAGAGCATGTACCCGCTGATCGTGGTCTCGGAGAAGCTCACCAAGCTGATCTCCAGGGGCCAGAAGCTGCACCAATTCAGTCGCGACGAGTTCGTGGCCATGGCCAGCATCGGCAAGGAAGAAGGCATGATCAACGACCGCGAGTCCAAGATCATCCGCAACCTGTTCCTGTTCAAGTCGGTCGAGGCCAGCACCGTGATGACCCCGCGCATCGTGGTCTCGGCGCTGCAGAAGGATCTCACGGTCGAGCAGGCCCTGTCAGACCCCGGCAAGGCCCTGTTCTCCCGCCTGCCCATCTACAGCACCGACCTGGACAGCGTGGTCGGCTTTGTGCTGCGCGAAGACCTGCTGGTGGCCAAGAGCCTGGGCCAGGTGCATCGCCCCATTTCCGAGTTCCGGCGCGACATCGTGGCGGTCATTGCCAGCACCCCGCTGTCACGCCTGATGGAAACCCTGCTGGAGCAGCGCCAGCACATCGCCCTGGTGGTGGGCGAATACGGCGAGACCAAGGGTCTGGTGACGCTGGAAGACGTGGTCGAGACCCTGCTGGGCATCGAGATCCTCGACGAGGGTGACAAGGTCGACGACATGCAGAAGCTGGCCCGCCAGCTGTGGGCCAAGCGGGCTGAACGTATGGGCATCCAGCTGCACAACAACAACAACGATGACGACGCGGCCGAACACGGCGGGAAAGCGATGCCGCGCGGCCGGTGAGCCGTGCCGCCCGACGGGCGATCAGGCAGCGGTCGGGCCCACGCTGGCCGCCCGTTCGGGCAGAGCGGCGGCCAGTTCTCGGGCCTGCTGTTCAACACCCGCCATGCCACACGCAACCGCTCCCTCGTGGGCCGCTCGCAGGAAGTTGCGTGCCTGGTCGACCAGCCCCTGCCGGGCCGTCACGCGGCCCATGGCCAGCAGGGCGTCGGCCTCGTGGCCCCACTGGGCGTAGCGGGCGGCATAGGCCCGCGCCACCGACAGGTGCTCCATGGCCTCGTCCAGCTGGTCAGAGGCCGCCAGCGCCATGCCCAGCCCGTAACGCAGAAAGAACTCGCTGTAGAGCCCGGCGATCTGGTAGGACTTGTCCTTCAGGGCCTGCTCCACCAGCTGCCGCGCTTCGTCGGCCCGCCCGATCGGCCCCAGGGCCTCGGCCAGCAGGCCCACGATGCAAGGCGTCATGGTCGGCAGGTCCTGCTGCTCACAGAGCGCGTGAGACTGGCGCAACAGGCGTGCCGCGCGATCGTGCTGACCCTGGCGCAGCCACAGGCTGGTCTGGGAGAAGTCCAGCAGCGCCCGCGAGAACGGGTGTTCGTTGACCCGCAGCCCGGCATAGGCCGCATCACAGACCTGCTGGGCCAGGCTCTCTTCACCCAGGCGCGCCAGCGCATCGGCCATGAAGACCTGAAGGTTGATGCCAGGCAAAGTCGCCCAGCCCATCATGGTGCGGCCGGCCCCCAGTTCGGCGACAAAGTTGCGCTCGATCTCGCGCGCCCGTTCGACCAGCTCCCAGTAGCGGCCCAGCCCGTGGTAGAGCATGAGCTCGACCTGCGCAGCCGCCATCTGGGCGCTTCGGCTCCCGGCCTTGAGGGCCGCGGTCTGTGCCGCGTGCGCCGCTTCCAGACCCAGACCGGGATGACCCCGCCCCCAGTGCAACACCGCCTGCTGCATGGCCACCGCAGCCTGGCGCTTGGGATCACCCAGCTGCGCCGTGATGGCCTGGGCCCGTGACAGGTGGGTGAACATGGCATCAAAATGTCCCAGCGGCCAGAGGGCACCCAGGGCTTCGCTGCGCAGCGCCAGCTCGGTCATCAGCCGGGTCGGCCCGTCTTCGATGCGGCCCGTGGCATCCAGGCCGGTGTCCAGAATGCGCAAGGCGTCGCGGTTGGCCGACCGGGCCACCGACCGGGCCATGGCCATGTGGGCAAAGCGGGCCGCCTCGGGCCAAAGGGCGCCGTGGTAGGCGTGGTGGGCCAGCACCGCCGCCAGCTCATGCACCAGCGCGCCCGGCCGGTCGGCCAAGGCGTGAAACGCTGCCCGGTGCAGTTGCTGGCGCCGGGGCCGCGTCAGAGCGGCCGCCACCACCTCCTGCACCAGCGCATGCTGAAACCGCACCGGGCGTCCGCCAGCCGATGCGTCCATCTGCTCGGGCTCGTCACGGGCCGGCTGCAGCAGGCTGGCGTCACAACACAGCTGCAGACACCCGTCGACCGCCGGCTCGTCGGCATCCAGCATGCGAGCCAGCGTGCCGGCATTCGTCACCTCGTTGAGCACCGACATCGCCTCCAGCATGGCCTTGGCTGCCGGCGGCAGGCGATCGACACGGGCACTGATGACGGCCGCAATCGATGCCGGCACGCTCTGGGCCAGCGCGCCACCCACATGGCGGTAGCTGCCCGGCGTGCCCTTCAGCACACCGGTGTCGGCCAGGTGCAGGATCATCTGCTCCAGGTAGAACGGGTTGCCGTCGGCGCGTTCGATCAGGGTGGGCAGCAAGGCCTGCAGCGAGGTGTGGGAGCCCAGCAGCGAGGTGGCCAGGTCCTGCATGTCGCGCGGTGCCAGCGGTTGCACCCAGACCTCTTCGGACCACACCGTCTCGGGCCATCGAACCGCAAATTCGCGCCGGTAGGTGCAGCACAGCTGCACCGGCAGGTCGTCCAGCTTGCGGGCCAGGACCTCCAGGGTGCGCAGGCTGTCGCGGTCGGCCAGAAACACATCTTCAATCACGATCATCAGCGGACCGTTGCTCAACCGCGAGGCGATCAACCACAGCAGCGCCTCTCCGATCCGGTTGCGACGCTGGTTGGGCGTGAGCGCCTGCCAGGCGGGGGTGGCCTCGCCCAGGCCCAGCAGGTCCATGGCGGCGGGCACATGGCGTTCGCCCATGCCCGTCCAGGTCGTCAGCACCGCACGGGCTGCCTCCTGCTCCAGCTGCGGATCGAACGAGCCACCCAGGCCCATGAGCGCACGCATCAGGTCGGCCAGCGCGCTGTACGGCAGGTGGCTGGTGTACGAGCGCGTGGTCATGGTGCAGACGCCAAAGCCCTGCGCAGCGAGCCGCTTGCCCAGTTGCAGCACCAGCCGCGACTTGCCAATGCCCGCCTCGCCGCGCAGCCCCAACGCACACATGCGGCCCTGGGCCACTCGGCCGGCCAGTCCCTGCAGGTTCGTGAGCAGGTCCTCCCGCCCCAGCAGCGGCGTCCGGTGCCGGCTGCCCGACGCCTGCCCGGCCGGCGCAGACTGGTCATCGGGATCGAGCTCCAGCAGCTCCACCGGCTGCTCGAAACCCCGGATCTGGTGCGGTCCGATGGAACGCAGGTGCAGACGCCCATCCACCAGGCGGGCCGTGGCGGCACTGACCAGCACCCGCCCGGGTGTGGCCAGCTGTTCGAGCCTCGCTGCCAGGTGGATGGCCGCGCCATCGAGCCGGTGGTGCGACGAGAGCAGGTCGCTGATGGACCCCACGACCACCTCGCCCGAATGGATGCCGACGCGCACCTGCGCCTGCGGCCGACGACCGTCCGCGCCGGGCTCGCGCATGCGCCGCTGCACGGCCAATGCGGCCAGGCAAGCGCGCAGGGCATGGTCTTCCAGGGCCACCGGCGCACCGAACAACGCCACGATGCCATCCCCTTGCAAGCGCTGCACGGTGCCGCCGTAGGTCTCCACGGCCTCTGACATGGCCCGCAAGGCGCGGTCCAGCAGGAACTGCGCGTCTTCGGGGTCGGCCTGCGACACCAGAGCGGTCGAGCCGCAGAGGTCGACGAACATCAGGGTGACGATCTTGCGCTCGGCCACCGCGTCGTCGAACCGCAAGCCGCACTGGGAACAGTATTTGTCGCCCTGGCGGCGTGCGTGCCGGCACCGGCCACAAAAGCCTGCCGCCACCTTTCTGGGTCGATCGCGACCGCCAGCTGCCTTCTTGCCCACGCCCATCCCCCGTCCACGCTCAGGCTGCCGCAGCCCGACCGACATCATTCATTGTGCGGAGAATTATCCGGGAAGCCTGTCGGCACGCCCATCAGCTATATAAAAATAACTTAACTATCGTTTGCGTTTTATATGTCCGAGGCCATGATCGCGGCCCATGGTGCTCCCCGAATCCACCCACGCCCTGGCCGTGGGCGTCCTTCTTGTTGTTCTTTTCATCACCTTCGTTCGCGAGTGGGTCAAACCCGATGTGGCGGTGCTCACCGCGGTGGCGGTGTTGCTGCTGGCCGGCATGCTCACCCCGGCCAAGGTGCTGGGCGTGTTCAGCAACAGCGCGCCTTTCACCATCGCCTGCCTGTTCATCATCAGCGGCGCCCTCAGCCGCACCGGATGTGTGGACTGGCTGGGTGAGCGCATCTCGCAGGCGGCGGGCAACAGCGAAAGCCGGCTGCTGCTCGGGCTGCTGCTGATCGGCCTGCTGGTCTCGCCCTTCATCAACAACACCCCGGTGGTGATGGTCATGATCCCCGTGGTCATCAGCCTGGCCACGCGCCTGTCGCTCAGCCCTTCGCGCCTGCTGATTCCCCTGTCCTATGCCACCATCCTGGGCGGCACGGTGACCCTGGTGGGCACCTCCACCAACATCCTGGTCGATGGCGTGGCGCGTGACATGGGACTCAAGCCCTTTACCCTGTTCGAGATGACCGCACCGGCCTTGGTGATCGCCCTGCTCGGCTGCACATTCATGCTGCTGTTCGCCCGGCGCTGGCTGCCCTCTCGCGAGACGCTGACCCAGCAGTTCACTGGTTCGTCCGACCGCCTGTTCATGACCGAGCTGTTCGTGCCCGAAGGCTCTCGGCTGGCCGGACGGTCCCTGAAAGATGCCAGGCTGGCAAATGGCCACATCCAGGTGCTCAAGCTGTTTCGTGGTGAAGAGGAATGGAGCGCCCCCGCCCCGGACACCCAGCTGCAGACCGGCGACCGGCTGGTGGTGCACTCGCGCAGCAGCGCCATGGTGGACCTGCGCAGCAGCGACCTGATCGGCCTGCACGCCGCGCCCGCTCCGCAGGGCGAGGCACACGACCTGGAAACTCTGCGGCGGCGCGATGTGGTGATCGTCGAGGCGCTGGTGGGCCAGACCTCGCGCTACGTGCAGCGCCCCATCCGCGACCTGGACCTGGCCTCGCGCTACGGCATTCACCTGATCGCCGTGCACCGCAAGAACGCATCCATCGCCGACATCGGCGACGACTTCCAGTTGCAGTTCGGCGACGTGCTGCTGGTCGAAGGCACGCCGCGCCAGATCCAGCGCTTCTGCGACAACGGCGACCTGTTCGCCATCACCGAGGGCAAGACGGCGCCGCAGCGCCGCCACAAGGCACCGGTGGCGGTCGGCACCATGGTCGGGGTGATGGCACTGGCCGCATTCGACGTCATGCCCATTGAGGGCCTGGCCCTGATCGGCGCGGTGATCGTGGTGCTGACCGGCTGCCTGAAGCCCGAAGAGGCCTACAAGTCGATCGAATGGCCGATCCTGATGCTGATCTACGGCATGCTGGCGGTCAGTGTGGCCATGCGGGACTCCGGCCTGTCGGCCATGGCGGCGCAGTCGCTGGTGCAATGGGGCGGTGGTCTCTCGCCCTGGCTGGTGCTGTCGCTGGTGATTCTGGCCACGTCCATCGCCACCGAATTCATCAGCAACAACGCGGTGGCGGTGCTGTTCACGCCGGTGGTGATCGGGGTGGCCATGGAGCTGGGCGTGGACCCGCGGCCTTTCGTGGTGGGCGTGATGTTTGCCGCCAGCGCGAGCTTTGCCACCCCCATCGGCTACCAGACCAACACCCTGGTCTACAGCGCAGGCAACTACCGATTCAGTGACTTCGCCCGCCTGGGCATCCCGATGAACCTGATCGTCTGGGCCTCGGCCAGTCTGCTGATTCCGCTTTTCTGGCCCTTCGGTTCAATCTGAAGCGGACGGCTGCGAGGCCGGGTCCGGCGCGCGCACCCGCTGCACCGCCACCAGCGGCAGCAGCAGGGCCGTCAGAGAGATGCTGACGAACACCACCACAAAGGTGAAATCCTGCATCACCTGCCCTTCAGGCAGACCCTGCTGCAAAGGCACGCCGGCCAGCACGGCCGCTGCCAGCCCCTTGGGCGCCATGATGGCCATGGTGGCGATTTCGTGACCGGGGGCATCGCGGGCCACCACGTGGCGCACCAGCAGCAGGCGCAGCGCGTAGATGCCCAGCACCAGCAGCACCGCCAGCACGAACCAGGCCAGGTTGGTGATCTTCAGCGACAAGCCCAGGTAGATGAAGAAGAACACCTTGAGCAGGAACACCCATTCTCTGAAGAAGCCCAGGTCAGTAGCCGACAGCGCCGGCAGCTTGCCCAGGCGACCCAGCCCGAGGCGCGTGCGGTTGGTCAGCGTGACGCCAAAGGCCAGCACCGCAATCGCCCCGGAAAACTCCAGGGCCTCGACCGCGCCGTAGAGCACCATGGCAAAGGCGATCGAGGCAAACAGGTTGACCGGCAGGCGCCGCACCGTCCGCAAGATCAGCAGCCAGCACACCCCCCCGAGCGTGCCCATGATGGTGGCCACACCCAGCGACTGCGCCACGCTCCAGGTCATGGGCAGCAGCTCAAGCTGGCCATAGCGATGGGCGTCGAGCAGGGCATACACCGCGACAATGCACAGCACATCGGTCAGTGCCGACTCCATGACCAGCATGGTGGCACTGCGAGAACCCATCTTCAGCCCCTGGACGATGGGAATCACCACCGCCGACGAGGTGCCCCCCAGGGTTCCTCCGAGCATCAGGGCCAGCACGATGGGCAGATCCAGCACCAGGTGACCCACCCCGGCAACCACCGCCATGGTGCCGAAGAAGGAGAACAAGGTCAGCCCCAGCGTGTTGTGCAGCGAACGCTGCAGCATGGTCAGGTGCAGCGAGGTGCCGCTTTCCAGCAGGATGACGATCAGCGCCAGCGTGGCCAGCACCGGCCCCACTTTGCCGAAGTCATCCGCCTGGGCCCAGCCCAGCACCGGCCCGACGACAATGCCCAGGGCCATGAGCAGCAGCACGTCGGGCACGCGCGTCCGGTCGAACAGCGCCCTGAACAGGTAGGCCAGAAAAACGATCAGGCCGAGAAGAAGAAAGGTGTTAGCCATGGTGCCTGGCGGGCATCATAGCGACCCCCAGGGTCAGACCGCCTGTGGCTGAAGGAAGACCCGCGCCTTGCGCGGCGAGACCACCAGCGTCTCGCCCTCCTGAAATCCCAGGTCCCGGAACTGCTGCGCCGGAATCTGCGCCTCGATCAGCGGGTCATGCCCTTCCCGGTGGGTCACATCGACCGGCATCAGCTCCAGCCGGGCAATCGGGCCCACCACGATGGCCCTGTCCAGCCGGGCCACGATGCCCTGGGGCCGGCCAGCGGCATCCAGTTCACCTCCAGGCTGGTAGCGGTGCACATCCAGGTCGTGCGGCCGCACATAGGCGAAGGCCTGTGCGTTCTGGGCGTTGGCGTGCTCGGGCGTCTGGATGGCCACACCGTCCAGGTGCAGCAGGCCCTCGTGGGCACGGCCATGGAACAGGTTGACGTCACCCAGGAAGCCATACACAAAGGGGCTGGCCGGGTGATCCCACACGTCCTGCGGAGTGCCCACCTGCTCGACCACGCCCTGGTTCATCAGCACCACACGATCGGCCACTTCGAGGGCCTCCTCCTGATCGTGGGTGACGAAGATGCTGGTGACATGCAATTCGTCGTGCAGGCGGCGCAGCCAGCGCCGCAGTTCCTTGCGCACCTTGGCATCAAGCGCGCCGAACGGTTCGTCCAGCAGCAGCACCTTGGGTTCGACCGCCAGGGCGCGGGCCAGCGCAATGCGCTGACGCTGGCCACCCGAGAGCTGGGCCGGGAAGCGGTCGGCCAGCCAGTCCAGCTGAACCAGTTTGAGCAGGTCGTGCACCTTGGCCTTGATCTGTGCTTCGCTCGGGCGCAGGCTGCGCGGCTTGACACGCAGGCCAAAAGCGACGTTCTCGAACACCGTCATGTGGCGGAACAGCGCGTAGTGCTGGAATACGAAGCCCACATTGCGTTCACGCACATGAACGTCGGTGGCATCCTCGCCCGCAAAAAGGATGCTGCCGGTGTCTGGCGACTCCAGGCCGGCAATGATGCGCAGCAGGGTGGTCTTGCCGCAGCCCGAGGGGCCCAGCAGGGCCAGCAGCTCGCCCGAATCGACGTCCAGGTTGACGTCCTTGAGCGCGTGGAACTGGCCAAAATGCTTGTTGACGGATCGGATCTCGATACTCATGGTGTGTTCTCGAATGGCATCAGACAGCGGCGCGGACGGCCACCGGCACAAAGGGTTCCGGGTCGTCCTTGCGGGGCGGCTCCGGCGGCAGGTCGGCCAGCGAGCGCATGTCACGCTCATGCCGCCACTCGACCACGCTCTTGATCACCAGCGTCACCAGGGCCAGCAGGGCCAACAGCGAGGCCACGGCAAACGCGGCCACCGACTGGTACTCGTTGTAGAGCACCTCCACGTGCAAGGGCATGGTGTTGGTCTGGCCACGGATATGGCCCGACACCACCGACACAGCGCCGAACTCGCCCATGGCACGTGCGTTGCACAGAATGACACCGTAGATCAGGCCCCACTTGATGTTGGGCAGCGTCACGCGCCAGAAGGTCTGCCAGCCGGTGGCACCCAGCACGATGGCCGCCTGCTCTTCGTCGTTGCCCTGGGCCTGCATCAGCGGAATGAGCTCGCGGGCAATGAAAGGGAAGGTCACGAACAGGGTGGCCAGAATGATGCCCGGCACGGCGAAGATGATCTTGATGTCGTGCTCCATGAGCCAGGGACCCAGCCAGCCCTGGGCGCCGAACACCAGCACATAGATCAGGCCAGCCACCACGGGCGAGACCGAGAATGGCAAGTCGATCAGCGTGGTCAGGAAGGCCTTGCCACGGAACTCGTACTTGGCCACACACCAGGCTGCGGCAATGCCGAACACCAGGTTGACCGGCACCGCAATGGCCGCAATCAGCAGGGTCAGCCGGATGGCCGACCAGGCATCGGGCTCCTGCAGGGCTGTCCAGTAGGCGCCCCAGCCCTGGCGCAGTGCCTCGGTGAAAACGGCGGCCAGCGGCAGCACCAGAAACATGAAGAAGAAGACCAGTGCAGCCGAGATCAGCAGCCAGCGCACCCAGGCGGCTTCGGTGGTGCCCTTGCGGGCGCTTCGTGTACCTTGCGTGTTCATTGGGAGTTCCCCGCCGAGCGCTTGCGCTGCCAGGCCTGCAGGCCATTGATGATCAACAGCAGAATGAAGGAAAAGACCAGCATGACGGTGGCCACCGCAGTGGCACCGGCGTAGTCGTACTGCTCCAGCTTGCTAATGATGATCAGTGGCGTGATCTCTGAAATCATGGGCATGTTGCCGGCAATGAAGACCACCGAGCCGTACTCACCCACCGCGCGCGCGAAGGCGAGCGCAAACCCGGTCATCAGCGCCGGCAGGATGGTCGGCAGGATCACCCGGCTGAAGGTCTGCCAGCGCGTGGCGCCCAGGCAGGTGGCCGCTTCTTCCAGCTCCTTCTCGGCGTCTTCCAGCACCGGCTGCACCGTGCGCACCACAAATGGCAGGCCGATGAAGATCAGCGCAATGACCACACCATTGGGGTTGAAGGCCAGCTGTATGCCGTAAGGCTCGAAGAACTGCCCCACCCAGCCATTGCCGGCCAGCAGCGCGGTCAGTGAAATGCCGGCCACCGCCGTGGGCAGGGCAAACGGCAGGTCCACCATGGCATCGACAATCTTCTTGCCCGGGAAGCTGTAGCGCACCAGCACCCAGGCCACCAGCAGACCGGCAAACAGGTTGACCACGGCCGCGATCAGCGAGGCACCGAAGGTCAGACGGTACGAGGCCAGCACGCGCGGCGCGGTCACAGCGTCCCAGAACTCGGCCCAGGTCAGCGTCAGCGTCTTGAAGATCAGCGCCGACAGCGGAATCAGCACGATCAGGCTGAGGTACAGCAGCGTGTAGCCGAGCGTCAGATTGAAGCCGGGCAGCACGCGCGCGCCGGCGCGACGCACACCCGTGCCGGCTGCCGGGACGGCTCCCGGCAGCGATACAACGTGTCCGGACATGGTTTACCGGCCCTGCGTGTACAGCTTGTCGAACTGACCGCCGTCGTTGAAGTGCACGCGCTGCGCTTCACCCAGCGAGCCGAAGTACTCTTCCACCGTGAACAGTCTGATCGGCTTGAAGGCCTGCGCGTATTTCTTGAGCACTTCCTCATTGCGCGGGCGGATGTTGTGCCTGGCTGCGATCTCCTGGCCCTCAGGGCTGTAGAGGAAGTCCAGGTAGGCCTTGGCCGCGACGGCGGTGCCCTTCTTGTTGACCGTACGCTCGACGATGGCGACCGGGTTTTCTGCCACGATGGACGCGCTCGGGTGGATCGCATCAACCCGGCCTTTGCCGAACTCCTTGTCCACCGACACGACTTCGGACTCGAAGGTCACCAGCACATCACCGATGTTGCGTTGCAGGAAGACGCCGGTGGCGTCCCGACCACCGCGCGCCAGCACAGGCACGTTCTTGTACAGCTTGCTCACAAATTCGGCTGCATCGGCATCACTGCCCCCCTTGCTGCGCACATAGCCCCAGGCAGCCAGGTAGGCCATCCGCCCATTGCCACCCGTCTTGGGGTTGACCACCACGACCTGCACACCGGGCTTGATCAGATCGTCCCAGTCCTTGATGCCCTTGGGGTTGCCCTGGCGCACCAGGAACAGCATGGTCGAGGTGGTGGGGGCTGCGTTGTGCGGAAACTTCTGGCGCCAGTCCTTGGCCACCACGCCCCGCTCAGCCAGAAAGTCCACGTCGGTGGTGGTGTTCATGGTCACCACGTCGGCTTCCAGGCCATCGGCCACAGCCCTTGCCTGGGCGCTGGAGCCGGCGTGCGACTGGTCAACCTTGATGTCCCTGCCTGTGGTTGCCTTGTGGTGGGTCACAAAAGCGGCGTTGAGGTCTTTGTAGAACTCGCGTGAAACGTCGTAGGAGACGTTGAGCAAGGACTGCGCTGATGCAACGGAGGCCACCGCCACCGTGAAGGCGCCCAAGGCGGATTTGATGGTCTTGTTCATGGTCAGAATCTCTCAGATGGGGAATGGCGGGATTGTGGTGACAGCAACTTAATCCACAAACGAATTTGTTTTTGTTTTCTTATATCCAAATTGAATATCAAATCCAGGCAGCCACCTGATCGCGCTGCATCACATCGGCGCCCAGCGACTGAAGCAACGCCAGGCCAAGTGACCAATCACCATGCCCTGAGGCCACATTGATATGACCGGCTTCATTGAGCCGGACAAACTCGCTTCCCCAGGCCCGGGCATAGGCACCCGCCAGGCGGACAGGACAGTAAGGGTCGTTGCTGCTGGCCACCAGGATGCTTCGGTAGGGCAGCTTCTGGTAGGGCACCGGCGCGAAGTCGGCCAGCACGCCCCGACGTTCAGGGTCAGCGGGCGCAACGAACAGGGCCGCGGCCACCCGGCTGCTGACGGAAGCAGGCAAATGGACCGAGGCGATACAGCCCAGGCTGTGCGCCACCAGAATCACCGGGCCGCGAGCCATGCCGACCGCCTCGCTCAGACGTTCGACCCAGGCGGATCGCACGGGGGTTATCCAGTCGTCCTGCTCAACCCGCAGAACATCTGGCAGGCGCTCGGCCCACAGGCTTTGCCAGTGGCCAGGCCCGGAATTGCGCCAGCCAGGAACGATCACGACAGTCGGAGAAGGCATGGCAGGATTCTTTCGCCCGACCCTTCCAACACAAACTACTGTTAAGTAGTTTGCTTAGTCGGTCTTCGCATATGAAGGCGTCACAAACGCTGCAGAATCCGCAGTCATTCAGAGCATCTTTCAAAACCCCATGGAAGCCACCCAGGTCAACCAACCATCCTCCGGTCATCCGGTCATCTGCATTGCGGGCGCAGGCTTCAGTGGCGTGGCCGTTGCCTGCCAGCTGCTGAAAACCCTGCGTCAGCCGACCAACCTGCTGCTTGTCAATGAACACCGGCACGTAGGCCGTGGTCTGGCCTACGGCACACCATCACCGCACCACGTTCTGAACGTCCCCGCTGGCCGGATGGGCCTCTATGCAGACGATGAAGGGGGATTCCTGCGCTACCTGGAGCAGTTGGGTCTGCCGTTTTCGGGTGGAGATTTTGTGCCCCGAAGTCTTTATGGTGCCTACCTTGAGTACAGCCTGGGTGAAGCCATCGCGGAGGGGCGCAAAAAAGGTGTCCGTCTGTCCCTGATCCAGCAGGACCGGGTTGAACTGCTGCAGCCTGTTGGTGCTGACGGATTCGAAGTGAGTCTCAAAGGTGGGCGCAGTCTGCATGCGACCGCCGTGGTGCTGGCGCTGGGCAATTTCCCTGCTCGTGCACCCTGGAAGCCAACTGACGATCGCGCCTCCGATGCAGGCAATGTGAACTCAGCCTGGGACGGCGAAGGACTGGCGACGCATGATGTCGAGGGGGATGTCCTGCTGATCGGCAGCGGTCTGACCGCATTCGACGCCCTGCTTGAACTCCGCCACAGAGGGCATCGAGGACAGATTCACATGCTCTCAAGACGCGGTCTGCTCGCACAGTACCACCGCCCCAATGAAACGCCGCCAGCCAAAGGGGTCGTGCCTTCGGACTTCCTCGACGGCTGTGGCTCCGCAAGAACCATGCTGCGCCAGGTTCGTGAGCTCTGTCGACTGGCAGCCGCCAACGGAAACGACTGGCGCGACGTGATTGGGGGTCTGAGGCAACGCACACCGGCTCTCTGGGCGCAACTGCCCGAGGCAGAACGACGGCGCTTTCTCAGGCACGTCCTGCCCTATTGGGACACCCATCGACACAGGGCAGCGGTATCCATCGGGCGTCGCATAGACCAGGAACTGGCCGAGGGATCTCTGCGCGTCTCTGCCGGCCGCCTGCTGAGCGTCCATCGGCAGGAACATGAGTGGCTGGTTGAAATTCAGCCCAGAGGGACCACTCAGCGCCACCAAAGGCGTTACGCCGCCGTCGTCAACTGCACCGGCCCCTCCTCGGATCTCACCCAGGTGAACGACTCGCTGATTCGATCCTTGCTGGACAAGGGCATGATCCAGCCGGACAACCTGCACCTGGGGCTCCAGGTCGATGCCGATTACCGCGTCCGTCAGCGTGCGCCAGGCGCGCGCCTCGACCTCTTCTACGTGGGCCCCCTGCTCAAAGCCCAGCTCTGGGAAGCCACCGCGGTCCCGGAACTGCGTCAGCACGCGCAGCGGCTGGCACAGGAAATAGGACACACCCTGTATCCGAAGGCACCTTGAGCGCTTTTCTGATCAGGACAGGCGGCGCAGGATGGGCTGCGCACAATGGTGGCCCGTGCGCACGACAATGCCCTCTTCATCGTGTGCGGTGCACAAGGAAAGACGCTTGGGCTTGACTTACTTCTTGGTGTAGATCTGGTCAAACGTTCCGCCATCGACGAAGTGCACCTTGGCCGCCTGGTCCCAGCCTCCGAACGCCTCGTCAATGGTGAACAGGTTCAGCTTGGGCAGCTGTTTGGCGTACTTGGCCTGGGCCTTCTCCGAACGCGGACGGTAGAAGTGCTTGCCGATGATGTCCTGCGCCTCTTCGGTGTAGAGGTACTCCAGGTAGGCCTGGGCCACGGCGCGGGTGCCCTTGCGATCCACATTCCGGTCCACCACCGTCACCGCCGGCTCGGCCAGGATGGACAGCGAGGGGTAGATGAAGTCCACCTTGCTGCCGAACTCCTTCTCCAGCAGGTAGGCCTCGTTCTCCCACGACAGGAACACATCCCCCTGGTTGCGCTGGGCAAAGGTGACTGAGGAACCACGGGCCCCGGTGTCCAGCACAGGCACGTTCTCGTAGAGCTTCTTCACGAACTCCTGGGCCTTGGCATCGCCACCGTACTTGCGCTTGGCGAATTCCCAGGCGGCCAGATAGTTCCAGCGGGCACCACCGGAGGTCTTGGGATTGGGCGTGATGACCTTGACGTCAGGGCGGATCAGGTCGTCCCAGTCCCTGATGTTCTTCGGGTTGCCGGCCCGCACCACCAGCACGATGGTCGATGTGTAGGGTGTGCTGTTGTGCGGGAGACGCTTTTGCCAGTCTTTGGGAATCCAGCCACCGTTGGTGTGCAGCGCATCGGTGTCGCCGGCCAGTGCCAGCGTGGCCACATCGGCCTCCAGCCCGTCGATGATGGACCGCGCCTGGCGGCCCGATCCACCGTGCGATTGCCGGATCGTCACGTCCTGGCCGGTCTTGGCTTTCCAGTGCTTGATGAAAGCCGCGTTGTACTCGACGTAGAGCTCGCGCGTCGGATCGTAGGACACGTTGAGCAGCGTGACCGGCGCTGGCTGGGCCAGGACGGGCAAAGCCGCGCCGGCGGAAAGGGTGGTGGCCAGAAGGCCGAGAGCGAAGTGGCGACGGGTGGACATGAAGGCAGCTCCTGCAAAGGTTGGGGTTGAACGCTGCGGATGATGTGGCCGGCTTCAAAAAACTGGAACGAATACGTTTTCAGTTGTTTATTACAAAAACAGCTATCAAGCCTTTCGGTTCATGTCTATGAGATGCATAAAACAATTCAAACATCAAAGTCGATAGTTTTTGTCAAACTACAACCCATTCCATGACACAGGTGCAGGAGTCCCCATGACCGCCCTCATCCGCCAGGTCCGACCCGTCTGGTTGCAGGTCCAGCAACTGGAGCTGCCGGTGCCCGCGCACGCCCTGCGCGACGTGTTGCTGACGCTGGGTGCCGGGCTGCTGCTGATGGCCGGGCTGACCGCGGCCAGTACCTTCTGGGGCCCCACACGGGCCTGGTGGGGTGGGCTGGAACACGGCAGTGCCATGGCCGCCGGCGTGCAGGCCTCCTTGCTGGCCGCCATGGCGACAGCGGTCGGTGCGCTGCCGGTGTTCCTGGTCCAACGGGTGAGCAAGCGCCAGGAATCGGCGCTGTTGGCCTTTGCCGCGGGCGTCATGTTGGCCGCTGCCGTGTTCGCACTGCTGCTGCCGTCCATCGAGGCCGGGCAGGCGATGCTGTCGGCCACAGCCACACCGGTGCAGGGGGCCGCCGGCCTGACCGCCATCGGACTGGCACTGGGCATGGGCCTGATGATGGCCATCGACCGTTTCATGCCCCATGAACATGCCGTGCTGCCACCGGCCGCGGCGGGCCACGCGACCCAGTGGACGGCGGAAGACGGCGGCGCCCCTGGCGCACCCCAGCGGGCCTGGCTGATGGTGCTGGCCTTGCTGATCCACAACATCCCGGAGGGTCTGGCGGTGGGTGCAGCCTATGCCGGCGCGGAGTTCGGCACGCAAGACGCCAGCGAGGTGGGCGCCGGCGCGTCCGTGGCGCTGGCCATCGGCCTGCAGAACATGCCCGAGGGCCTGATTGTCGCCATGGCGGTTCGCACACTGGGCCGCCCCGCCTGGCAAGCCTGGGGCTTGGCGGTGTTGACCGGGCTGGCCGAACCCCTGGGTGCCATCCTGGGCCTGTCGGTGCTGGGCGCCCTGCCCGCCCTCTATCCCATCGGCCTGGCCCTGGCCGCGGGCGCCATGATCTTCGTGGTCAGCCACGAGATCATTCCCGAGACGCACCGCCACGGCTTCGAAGGCCTGGCTTCAGCCACCTTGATGGCAGGCTTCATCTTCATGTTGATGCTCGACGCCGTGGTCTGAGCATGTCGGCAGCGCAGACGGGGATTAAGATGACCCCATGAGCGTGCACATCCGATTTCTGGGCGGCGCCGGCACCGTCACCGGCTCCAAGTTTCTTGTCGAATTCGACAACCACCGCATTCTGGTCGACTGTGGTCTGTTCCAGGGCTACAAGCAGCTGCGTCTGCGCAACCGCGATCCGCTGCCGATCGAGCCCAACCACCTCGATGCCGTCCTGCTGACGCACGCCCATCTCGACCACAGCGGCTATCTCCCACTGCTGGTCAACGAGGGCTTCAAGGGCAAAGTATGGGTCACACCCGCCACACGCGATCTGGCCAAGATACTGTTGCCCGACAGCGGTCATATCCAGGAAGAAGACGCGGCTTTTGCCAACCGGCACGGGTTCTCCAAGCACAAGCCGGCGCTGCCGCTCTACACCGAAGACGACGCGATGCGCAGTCTCAAGCAACTGCGCACCGTTCCCATGGGCCAGGCCTTTGAGCCGGTGCATGGCTGGCAGGCCCGGTTCAGCGGTGCCGGTCACATCCTGGGCGCCGCCAGCCTGCTGCTGGAGGTAGGGGGCCGCCGCATCCTGTTCTCAGGCGACCTCGGCCGATCCAACGACCTGATCATGCTGCCACCCGAGCCGCCTCCGGCGGCCGATGTGGTGGTCTGCGAATCGACCTACGGTGACCGTGACCATCCGGACGAAGACATCCTGGGCGAACTGGCACCGGTGCTGCAGCGGGTGGCGGCACGGGGGGGCACGGCGGTGGTGCCGGTGTTTGCGGTCGGTCGCGCCCAGGCCTTGCTGCACGCCATTGCCGAGCTCAAGACCGCCGGGCAGCTGCCGCGCGCACTGCCGGTCTTCCTCGACAGCCCGATGGCCATCCACAGCACCGAGCTGTTCTCCCAGCACCTGGGGGAGCACCGGCTCAATGCCGCCCAGTGCCGGGACATGGCCCACGCGGCCACCTTCACCCGCACGCCCGACGAATCGAAAGCCATTGCCCTGCAACATGGTCCCAAGGTCATCCTGTCGGCCAGCGGCATGGCCACCGGCGGGCGCGTTCTGCACCACCTGGCACGCTACCTGGGTGACCACCGCAACATGGTGGTGCTCACCGGCTACCAGGCACCCGGCACCCGCGGCGCCACGCTGGCCGCTGGCGGCCAGGCCCTGCGCATCCACGGACAGGACATACCGGTGCGGGCCGAGGTCGTCCAGCTCAATTCGGCTTCGGCTCACGCCGACGCCGGCCAGCTGCTGGCCTGGCTGCGCGCCATGCCCGGCGCCCCACGCCGGGTATTCGTGGTCCACGGTGACCAGGAAGCATCCGACCGGCTGCGCTACCGCATCGAAAACGAACTGCGCTGGCAGGCTCTGGTGCCCGAGCACGGCAGCACCTGGGGGGTGTGAATACGCCCCCCTGCGCCGCTTCGCGTCTTCCCCCCTGAGGGGGGACCACACCTGCGGCCGGGCCAAGCCCGTTCCGTGGTGTGTGCTGGACCAGCCGCTTTCGCACCCCCCTTCTGCGTGTGTCTTTTTTGGGTAGTCCCATCATGTTCCTCCAACGCATCGCTTTTTGCGCCTCTGCCCTGGTCTTCGGCTTGCCGGCACTGGCCCAGTCGGACCCCGAGTTTCAGAGCTGCCTGAGCCAGCTGCGTGGCCCCGCCCAGCAGGCGGGTGTGCGGGCCGACACATTCGAGCGCCACACCCGTGACCTGGTGCCCGACATGAGTGTGATCGACCGGCTCAACTACCAGCCCGAGTTCCGCATGCCCATCTGGGACTACCTGTCCGGTCTGGTGGACGATGAGCGCGTGCAGGAGGGTCGGACCCTGCTGGCCCAACACGGCGAGGTGCTGCGCCGCGTGGAGCAGCGCTACGGCGTCGACCCGGCGACGGTGGTGGCCGTCTGGGGGGTGGAGAGCAACTTCGGGCAGACCTTTGGCCGCTACCCGTTGGTGCAGGCCCTGGGTACCCTGTCGTGCCACGGGCGGCGGCAGAGCTATTTCCGTGGCGAGTTCTATGCCACGCTGCGCATCCTGCAGGCGGGCCACATTGCTCCCGAACGCCTGCAGGGCTCATGGGCCGGCGCATTCGGCCACACCCAGTTCATGCCCAGCACCTTCGAGCGCCTGGCGGTGGACTTTGACGGCGACGGCAAGGCCGACCTGATGGACAGCGTCCCGGATGCCCTGGCATCAACCGCCCATTTCCTGCAGAAAGCGGGCTGGCAGACCGGTCAGCCCTGGGGCTTCGAGGTACGCCTGCCCGCAGGCACCAGCACCACCAACGAGGGTCGGCGCACCAAGCGCCCGATGAGCGAATGGACGGCGCGCGGCCTGCGCCGAATGGACGGCTCACCGCTGCCGGCCTCTGGCAGTGCGGGCCTCATGACACCGGCGGGCCCCCAGGGCCCAGCCTTTCTGGTGATGCGCAACTTCGACGCACTGTTCAGCTACAACGCGGCCGAGAGCTATGGCCTGGCCATTGCCCATCTGGCCGACCGGTTGCGTGGCGGTGGCCCGTTTGCCACCCCCTGGCCGACCGACGATCCGGGCCTTTCACGCGCCGAGCGGCGCGAGCTGCAAGGCCTGCTGGTGCTGCGCGGCCACGATATCGGCGCCGTCGACGGCATGCTGGGTGACCGCAGCCGTGCTGCCATCCGCATCGAACAGGAGCGCCTGGGTCACGAGGTCAACGGACGCGGCGGCCTCAAGCTGTTGCAGGCCTTGCGGGGCAGCTGAGCCCGTGCTCAGACCCAGCCGAACTGGGCCCGCACGTCGCGCGCGGTCACGTTCACCGGCTGGGTGGGGGCCAGAATGTGCTGGCGCAGGTTGGGGGCACGCACGCCCCCGCTGTCCTGTCCCAGCACGGCCACGCCCTTGATGCGCCAGCCACGCTCGCGAAACGCAGTCACGTAGTCCTCGGCGCCGGGGTAGTCCATCAGGTCGGTGTGCTGCGCGGTCGGTGCCAGACAGAACAGAACGGCCTCGCAGCGAGAGCGGGCCACCTCCTGCACGAACTCCTCCACCGTGGTGCGGGTGGCCTGAAGCGCACCCACCCGCGCATAGAAGCGCACCGGACGCCGGCTCGATTGCAGCTGGATCTCGCGCACGCTGCGGTTGAAACAGCCACTGAGGCTGCGCAGCACCGAGGACTTGCGGGTGTTGGCGTTGCCGATCAGGATGTAGGCGTCCATGGGGGGTATCGCATCAAAGGCACTGAGGCATTGTGCCAGCAGCGCGCTATGTCACCAGAGCGGGACCAGCACGCCCTGAACCAGTCGCCAGGCGTGCACCGCCATGGCCTGTGCCTCGGCTTCATCGTGGGTCACCAGCAGCGCGCACATGCCGGCCTCGGCAATGCGCTGACGGAACTCGTCGCGCAGCTGCTGGCGCAGCTCGGCGTCCAGTGCAGAGAATGGCTCGTCCAGCAGCAGGGCGCGCGGGCGGGTGATGAGCGCACGCGCCAGCGCCACCCGTTGCTGCTCGCCACCCGAGAGCGTCCAAACCCGTGCATGGGACTGACCGGCCAGGCCAAAACGCGCCAGCATGACCCGGGCGTGGTCCCGGGCCTGCGACCGTCCCATGCCCTGTTCGACCAGACCGAAGGCCACGTTGTCCTGCACGTTCAGGTGTGGGAACAGCGCGAAGTCCTGGAACATCAGGGCAAAGCCCCGCCGCTCCGGCGGCCAGTTGCTGATGTCCATACCGTCAAACAGCACCTGACCCTGTTCGGCCGACTCCAGCCCGGCCGCAATTTTCAACAGCGTGCTCTTGCCGCTGCCCGAAGCGCCCAGCAGCGCCACCGTTTCGCCGGCCGCCACCTGCAGACCCACACCGGCCAGCAGGGGTTGACCGTCCCAGTGTTTGTGGATGTTGCGCAGTTCAAGCATGGTTTCGGTCCGCAGCATTTCGATCGGGGCCTTCAATCAGCACAAAGGCCAGCAGGGCCAGCGCCATCAGGAGGCAGGCCAGCACCATGGCCGCGTCCAGGTTCGCTTCGCCCGGGCGGCCCAGGCGCTGGTAGATCAGGGTGGTCAGGGTGGTCCACTCGGGACGCGACAGGAACAGGGTGACCGCGAACTCGCCCAGGGCCGTGGCCGCTGCAAACGCCATGCCGCGCCGCAGGGCCGGCGCCACCAGCGGCAGCGTCACGCGCCAGAGAACACGAGCCGGCCGCGCTCCCAGGGTGGCCGCCGCCTGCGCGTAGCTGGCCGGCAGCCTGTCCAGCGCCGCGGCCAGCGCCTGCGCCACAAAAGGGTAGGCCAGCAGGGCATAGGCCGCCAGCAGCAGGCCCAGGCTGGCGGTCCAGCCCGGGTAGAGCAGCAACAGCCCAAAGGCCACGGTGACCGGCGACACAATGAAGGGCAGGTAGACCGCCGCACGCCAGAGCAAGGCGCCGGCCCTTTGCCCGCTCTGCCCCCGGCGCAGGGCCATGCGATCCAGCGCATGCACGCCGAGGGCATGGGCCAGTCCCAGGGCCGTGGCCAGCACCAGAGCGAGCCCGGTGAAGCGCAGGGTGTTGCCCAACGCCTGCAGCGTCTCGGCTTCCGCCAGCACCGCCGCTGCACCGCCGGCCAGGGCCACCGCCGCCTGGCCCACAATGGCCAGCAGCGGCGCCACACACACCAACAGCAACACACCCAGGCACAGCGCCACCGCCAGCCGCTCGTGCGCACCGGCCGGACGCCGCCGCGGCACGGGCTGCGGTCGCACCGGTGCGGCCAGGCGCCGTTGCAGGGCGGCATAGGCCAGCGCCACCAGCGCGGTCAGCAGCAGCGACCAGACCGCCAGCACGCTGGCCTGTCCCAGCGCCAGTTCGTGCGCCACCAGTGTGTAGAGCTCGACCTCGACCGTGGCGTAGCGCTGGCCGCCCAGCACCAGGGCCAGGCCAAAGCCGGCAAAGCAGTACAGGAACACCAGGCACAGGGCCGATGCCAGCCAGGGCCCGATGGCCGGCCACTCCACACGCCAGAACGCCCGCCAGGGCGAGGCACCCAGACTGCGGGCGGCCGCCACCTGCTGGGCACTGACCTGCTCAAGCGCCTCGACTCCGGCGCGCACCACCAGGCAGAGGTTGAAGAACAGGTTGCCGTACAACAGCAGCCAGGGTGTCTCGCTCAAATCGATGCCGGCCCGCAACAGCGGCTCACCCAGCCAGCCGCGAGGCCCCCAGAGGGCCAGCACACCCAGCGCCGCCACCAGGGTCGGCACCACAAAGGGCAGCATCAGCAGCCGCAGCGTGAGCGCACGCCCGGCAAACTCCAGCCGCGCCAGCACCCAGGCCAGGGGCAGGCCCAGCACCAGGGCCAGCACCGAGGTCACCGCTGCCTGCGTCAGCGACCAGCCCAGGCGCCAGCGCAGGTGGGTGTCCTGCCAGGGCAGCCACCATGACGCGGGCTCCCCAGTCAGCAGCGGATCGCCCGCCAGCCCCAGACCCTCGGCCAGCAGGCGCAGCACCGGCGCCACCAACACCACCCCCAGGAACACCAGGGGCAGGCCAGCCAGCAACCAGCGCCCGGCGGGGGAGTTGCGCACGGGTGGAATTACTTGAGCACCACGCGCGTCCAGCGCTGCTGCCACTGCACCGACTGACCCAACTGCTCCGGTGTCAGGCTGACGAAGTCGGCCGGCTCGGTGGCGTGCTGCATGACCGGATCACGTGCCACGCCGGGTTCGACCGGGTACATCCACATGCTGGTCTGCAACGCCTTCTGTACCTCGGGCGAACGCATGAACTCGATGAAACGCCCGGCCGCCTCGCGCGCAGCCGGGTTGCCTCCACGCACCAGGCCCACTCCCTCGACCTGGCGGTACACCCCGCCCTTGAGGAACAGGTTGGCGGTCGGAGGTTCGCTGATCTTCTTCTCGCTGTAGAACACCTCAGCCGCCGGGCTGGTGGCGTAGCTGACCACGATGGGGCGGGTGCCTCCATTGCGCGTGAACTCGGTGTAATAGGCCTCGGACCAGCCCTTGACCACCTTGACGCCATTGGCCCGCATGCGCGCCCACCAGTCGAAAGCCGCCTCTTCGCCCAGGCCGGCGATGGTGGCCAGCATGAAGGCCTGTCCCGGGCTGGAGGTGGCCGGGTTCTGCACCACCAGCAGGTTGCGGTAGGCGGGCTGGGCCAGGTCCTGCAGGTTTTGCGGCAAGGCCAGGCCCTTCTGGGCAAACCAGGCCTTGTCGATGTTCAGGTTCACATAGCCGTAGTCGACCGGCACGAGCGCGCCGGGCAGACCCGCCCTGGCTTCCCTGCGGGCAGCCGGTCCGTCGTAGTTGTCCAGCACCCGCGCCGCCAGGGCACGCGGCAGCAGGGTGTTGTCGATGCCGTAGACCACATCGGCCACCGGCCTTGCACGCGTCAGGATGAGTTTGTTGAGCATCTCGCCGGCATCGCCACCCTTGACGATCTGCAGACTGACACCGGCCTCTTTCTCAAAGCGGGCCAGCAACTCCTTGGGCAGGTCGAACGACCCATGCGCCATGACGCGCAGCGGCACCTGCGCCCAGGCGGCCGGAGCCAGGCTCAGGGCCGACAGCCCCAGACCCAAAAGCCATACCGAAAATCGACGTCTTTGCATGTGGAACCTTTGGCCAACAGGGTCGCTGGCAGCGGCAGGCAAAGACGGGGCGGAACGAATGACAGGTGTCCGCAACCGCTCACGCTCCCTACGCTGGCACGACCCAGATCAGGTGAGAGGGGTGTTTCTCAGCCCGGCCGTCACATGCGGCCCGGCACCCCCGGTGAAGCTTCGTATTGTAGGACCGCGGTATCCGCCCCGCGGCCTTGGCGGCCAGCCAGACGCACAAAGGCCCGCCGAAGCGGGCCCTGTGTGCGGCCACCTAGCCCGAAGGCGATCAGCCGCCCTTCTTCGAGCGCTTGCCCGGGTTCTTCTTGCTGCGGGTGGCCACACCACGCTCCAGGCTCACGCGCTGGCCGCGGCCCGGGGAAGGCAGGGAAACGCCCGGGGCGGGGGTGGGACGCGGGGTGCGCTTGCGGTCGGCTTCGGTGACGATTTTGTTGCCCATGACGGAATCCTGAAGAGAGTTGGCAAAACCTCTATTAGGCCACAACCGGCTGGCACTTCCCGCCAGAGGCCGTTGCAGGGCATTGGCAAAGCGATACCAGCGCGACGGCGCAGGCGGCTATCCTCCCACTTCATGTGGTCCCTGTTCCGCACCTTCTCCTGGCAGGAACTGCGCCACCACCCCTGGCGCAGCGCCTCGGCGGTGGTCGCGGTCATGCTGGGTGTGGCGCTGGCCTTTGGCGTGCACCTCATCAACGCCTCGGCCCTGGCCGAGTTTGCCAGCGCCGTGGCCTCGGTGAACGGCCAGCCCGACCTGCGCCTCAAAGCGCGCCAGGGCACGCTCGATGACCGTCTGCTGGACCGGGTACTGCGCTCACCGGCTGTGTCGGTGGCCAGCCCGGTGCTGGAGCTGTCGGTGCCCGCTTCGGCCATGGAGGACGGATCGCGCCCCCAGGCCCTGCGCCTGGTCGGCGTCGATGCCCTGTCGGTGGCCCCGGTCTCACCCGCGCTGCTGCCCCGGCGCAGCGAGGGCGCCGACGATGCCGAACGCAGCAACCGGCTCGACCTGTTCGCGCCCGATGCGGTGTTTCTCAACGCCAGTGCCCGCCAGCTGCTGGGCATCGACACCGAGGCCGGTGGACAGGCCCGCCTGTGGCTGTGGCGCGGGGCCGAGCGACTGCCGGTTCGGGTGGCCGGCACGGTGGCCGCTGCGGGTGAACCCCTGGCGGTCATGGACGTGGCCGCGTTGCAGGACCTGATGGACCGTCCTGGCCAGCTCAGCCACATCGACCTGCGCCTGCAACCCGGGCGGCAGGCCAGCCGGGTGCAGGCCGAGCTGGACCTGCCGCCCCATGTGCTGGCCGAGGTGCCCGAGCAGAGCACCGAGCGCGCCAGCAACCTCTCGCGCGCCTACCGCATCAACCTCACGGTGCTGGCGCTGGTGGCGCTGTTCACCGGCGCCTTTCTGGTCTTCTCCGTGCTGTCCCTCTCGGTGGCGCGTCGCCAGCAGCAGTTTGCCCTGCTGGGGGTGCTGGGCCTGTCGGCGCGCGAGCGCCTGCGCCTGGTGCTGGCCGAATCGGCGGTGCTGGGGCTGCTGGGCAGCCTGGCCGGCATTGCCCTGGGTACGGCGCTGGCCGCGCTGGCGCTGGACCGGCTGGGCGGCGACCTGGGCGGCGGCTATTTCAGCGGCGCCGCGCCGCCACTGCAATGGAGTCTGACCGCCGCCCTGGTCTATGGCGGCCTGGGCCTGTCCGCTGCCCTGGCCGGCGGCTGGTGGCCAGCCCGGGCCACCGCCCGCATGGCCCCGGCACTCGCCCTCAAGGGCCTGGGGCTGACCGGGCAGGCCGCGCCGCGCCACCACCGCATCGCTCTGGCCCTGATCGGCCTGGCCGCCCTGCTGGCCTGGGCACCGCCGGTGGCCGGTGTGCCGGTGGCCGCCTATGTGTCGGTCGGCCTGTTGCTGGTGGGTGGCATTGCCGCGCTGCCGCTGGCCGTGGGCGCCCTGCTCGACCGGCTGGCGCCGCTGGTGGCCACCCGCGCCCTGCCCCTGCTGGCGGTGGAGCGCTCGCGCCGCCTGCGAGAGACCGCCGCCGTGGCCACCAGCGGCGTGGTGGCCAGCCTGGCCCTGTCGGTGGCGCTGACCGTCATGGTCGCCAGTTTTCGTGACTCGGTCACGCGCTGGCTGGACGCGGTGCTGCCAGCCGAGCTGTATGTGCGCAGCACCGGTGGCACCGTGGCCGACAGCCGGCACCTGCCAGCCGACTTCATCCACGCCGTCGAAGCCCTGCCCGGGGTGCAGCGGATCGACACCCTGCGCGCCACGCCGCTGCAGTTCGACGCCGCGCGCCCACCCGTGACTCTGCTGGTGCGACCGCTGCACGGCCTGGGCGAGATGGCCCAGGTGCTGCCCCTGGTGGGCACGCTGCGACCCGCCCCTGCCGGCCCCGGCGAGGTGGTGGAGGTCTACGTCAGCGAGGCCATGGTCGACCTGTACGGCGCGCAGCCCGGCCAGGCCCTGCCCGCCCTGGCCAGCGTGTTCCCGGGTTTCGAGCGCGCACGTTTTCATGTGGCCGGTGTCTGGCGCGACTACGGCCGCCAGCACGGCAGCGTGGCCATCGACCGCGCCGACTTCATCCGCCTGACCGGCGACAGCCGTGTCAACGACCTGGCCCTGCACCTGGCCGAGGGCAGCGGCGAAGGCACGGTGCGCGAAGGCATCGAGCAAATCGCGCGACAGCAGGGCCTGCAGGACCTGATCGAGTTCGCCTCGTCGGGCCAGATCCGCGCGGCCTCGCTGCGCATCTTCGACCGCAGCTTCGCGGTCACCGTCTGGCTGCAGGGCGTGGCCATCGGCATCGGCCTGTTCGGCGTGGCCGCCAGCTTCAGCGCCCAGGTGCTGGCGCGTCGGCGCGAGTTCGGCCTGCTGGCCCACCTGGGCCTGACGCGACGCCAGATCCTGTCGGTGGTGGCGCTGGAGGGCCTGGCCTGGACCGCCCTGGGCGCCCTGGCAGGCCTGGGCCTGGGCCTGGCCGTCAGCCTGGTGCTGGTGCACGTGGTCAACCCGCAGAGCTTCCACTGGACCATGGACCTGGTCCTGCCCTGGCTGCGCCTGCTGACCCTGTGCGCGGCCGTCGTGGTGGCCGGCACGGTCACCGCCTGGCTGGCCGGCCAGGCCGCCGCCAGCCGCGATGCGGTGCGGGCGGTCAAAGAAGACTGGTGACGACCTTGCCCCCACTCTCTCGCCGCCAATCCCTGCTGACCCTGGCCGCCCTGCCATGGCTGGCCAGTACATCGCACGCGCAGGCCGGAGCACGTGTGCTCGTTCCCCGCCCACTGGTCTTCCCGCGCGACCACGGCAGCCACAACGACACCCGCACCGAGTGGTGGTACCTGACCGGCCATGGGCGCACGCGTGAGGGGCGTGAGCTGGGCTTTCAGGTGACGTTTTTTCGCAGCCGGGTCGACCCGGCGCAGGGCCTGCGCAGCCGGCTGGCGGCGCGCCAGCTGCTGTTCGCGCACGCCGCCATCACCGATGTGCAGAGCGGCCGCCTGTGGCACGACGACCGCATTGCGCGCTGGAATGGCGATCCACCCGGTGACCCGGCGCCGGCGGTGTTCGCCAGCGAGCAGGACACCCATGTGGTGCTGCGCGACTGGTGGTTCAGGCGCGAGGGGGGGGACCGTTACCGCACCGAGATTGCGGGCGACGAAATCGGCATCAGCCTGCGGGCCGAGCCGCGCCAGGCCTTGCTGCTGCAGGGCGACAAGGGCTTTTCGCGCAAGGGGCCGGACCCCGAGCAGGCCAGCTTCTACGTCACGCACCCGCAGCTGGCGGTGACCGGGCAGCTGCGCCTGGGGCGCGAGACGCTGACCATCGAGGGCAGCGCCTGGCTGGACCACGAGTGGAGCGAGGCCATCCTGCACCCCGAGGCCGAGGGCTGGGACTGGATCGGCATGAACCTGTTCAACGGCGACAGCCTGACCGCCTTCCAGCTGCGCCGGCGCGACGGCAGCGCGCTCTGGACCGGCGGCAGTTTTCGCTCGGCCGCACAGGGCCAGGACCCGCTGGCCGGGCTGCGCTTCGGGCCGCAGGAGGTGCGCATGCAGGGGGGCCGGCGCTGGACCAGCCCGCAGACCCGTGCCAGCTACCCGGTGGACTGGACCCTCGACACGCCGGCCGGCCGGTTTGGCGTGCGCCCCTTGCTTGACGCGCAGGAGCTGGACAGCCGCCAGAGCACCGGCACGATCTACTGGGAGGGCCTGTCGGACCTGCTGGACGCGCAGGGCCGGCCGGTGGGGCGCGGCTACCTGGAGATGACCGGCTACGCCAGCCGGTTGCGCCTGTGAGGGCGCCGGTTCAGCGCGCGTCCTGCAGGCGCACGCGCTGGCCCTCGGTGACCAGGCTGCCGGGGTAGAGCACCACAGTCTCACCGGCCTGCAGGCCCTCTGCCACCCAGGCCTGGTCGGCGTGGCGGTCACGCACCTGAACCGCCCTCGCACGGGCATGTTCACCCTCCACCACGAACACCCGCCAGCCACTGCCATCGCGCACCAGCGCCGCCGCCGGCACCAGCAAGACGCCGTCCTGCGCCGACAGGGCGATGCGGGCCTCGACGCGGAAACCGTCGCCCAGTGCGCTGTCAGTAGTCGGTTCGAGTTCAACGATGACGTTGACGCGCTGCTCCTCGATGCCCAGCGCCGACACCTTGGTGAAGGCAACCGGCTCCACGCGCTGCACCCGGCCGGCCAGGGTCGGCGCACCCGCCCCCACCGACAGCTGCACGGCCGCGCCCGGGCTGACCTGGCCCACTTCGGTGGACAGCACGTCGACCACGGCCTCCAGCGCGTTGGTGTCACCAATGTCCAGCAACGCCTGTCCGGCCGCGACCGGACCGGCGCTGTCCTGGTGCAGCTTGACCACCCTGCCATCGACCGGGCTGCGCAAGGACAGACCGCCGCGACTGCCAGCGCCCTGCCCCGGTTCCACGGCTGCCAGCGCCGAGCGGGCCTCGGCCAGGCCGAAGTCGGCCACCGCACGTTGCGCCTGGGCAGCGCGCAGCGCCTGCTCGGCCGCCAGCAAGGCCTGCTCGGCCTGTTCCCGCGCGGCCGCTGCGGTGAAGCCTGCATCGGCCAGGTTGCGCGCCCTGCCCGCGTCGCTGCGGGCCTGAGACAGTGCGGCCTCGGTCCGGGCCACCTGGGCCAGGGCGGCCTGCCGGGCGGCGTCGGCGCTGCCCACGCGCTGCACCAGCACCTGGCGCGTGCGGGCATCGATCAGCTGCGGCGCCACCGGCACCAGTTCGGCCACCACCTGGCCCTGCCGAACCTCATCACCCACCCGCAGCGCGGGACGCAGCAGCTCGCCCGGCACCGGCGCGTGCAGCACGTAGCGGTCACGCAGGCGCAGGCGGCCATCCTCCTCAAGCACCTGCTCAAAGCGTCCCGTCTCGACCCGGGCGACCTCCACCACCAGCGGCCGGGGACGGTACGCACCCCACAGCACAGCGGCCAAACCCACCACCAGCAGCGAAGGCCAGAGCCAGCTGCGCCATTTCCCCATCCGCTTCTTCTCGTTCATTCACGCACCTTCAAAACCGCCACCAGATCCAGCCGGTCGACCTGCCGGCGCACCAGCAGCGCGCTGACCACACCGGCCGCCAGCACGATCAGCGCCGCCGACGCGTAGGTCGATGGCTCAATGATCACCGGAAAATCAATAGCATCCGAGGACATCAGCGTCATCAGCAGCTCGGCCAGCCCCCAGCCCGCCAAGGCACCCAGCGGCAGGGCCAGCAGCAGCTCAGCGCCCAGCTCGGCCAGCAGCAGCACCGACACCTCGGCCCGCGTCATGCCCAGCACACGCAGACTGGCCAGCTCCCAGGCCCGCTCGGACAGCGAGATGCGGGCCGCGTTGTAGATGATGCCCACCGCCATGGCGATGGCAAACAGCGTCAGCACTCCACTGAAGATGCCCATGGTACGCGCCGTGTTGTCCCGGAAGTTGCTCAGCGAACTCGACTTGTCGAACACCGAGTTGATCGTGGGCGCCGCCTTGACCGCCAGCCAGAAGGCGTCCAGCGCCTTCGGGTCGACCTGCAGCGCCGCATCGGCCACTCCGTTGCCGTCGCCGGCCAGCCGGTTCATGGTGTCCAGTTCCATGTAGAGCTGCTTGCCGAACATGGTGTGCACCACATCGACCACCTGCAGTTGCACCCGGCGCTGGTTCCAGAGCCGGAACTCCAGCTCAATGCGGTCCCCGATGCCAGCCCGCAGCTCCCGCGCCAGCAGACCCGAGAGCACCACGCCGTGCGGCGGGAGGCTGATCGGCCCGCGTGTCTCGTCAACCAGCCGCATCAGCCGCGCCTCGCCACGCAAGCCCATGAGCACCGTGTCTTCGGTGCGGCTGCCGCCGGTCACACGCACCGGCTCGAATCGGTAGACCTCGGCATCGATGACACCGGGCAGACGCCTGAGGTCGCGCACCACGTCCACCGGCACAGGCCGGTGGAAGTTGACCAGCACATCTCCCTGTTGCACGCGCCGGAACTGGGTGTCGATGATGTGGTTGATGGCGTCCAGCCAGAACGCCCCCGAGATCTGCAAAGCCACCGCCAGGGCAATGCCGGTGACCGTGAACATCGCCCGCAGCGGCCTTCGCTCCAGGTTGCGGATCACCATCAGCGTGCCGGTGGCCACGTGGCGTCCCAGCCCCAGCCGCTCGATCAGTGTGGCCCGGTAGGCCGGCGGTGCCGGTGGCTGCATGGCCTGCGCCGGACTCAGGCGAACCACGGCCCGGATGGCCGCCCAGGTGCCGGTTGCCGCCGCAGCCGCCGCGATCAACACCGACAGCATCACCAGCGCCGGGCTGGTGATGTAACTCAGGCGGTTGAAGCGGAATACCTCGTCGTACAGGCCCAGCATGCCCTGGCCGATGAGCACGCTCAGGCCCAGGCCCACCACCACCCCCAGACCGGCAATCACCAGCGCCAGCTGGATGTAGTGCCAGGCAATGGCGCCATCGCTGTAGCCCAGGGCCTTGAGCGCCGCAATCTGGCCGCGCTGTGTGGCCACCTGCCGGCTGAGCACCACGTTGAGGATGAACATGGCCACGGCCAGAAAGATGGCCGGAAGCACCGTGCCCATGACCTTGAGCTGCGAGAGCTCGTCCTCGACGATCTTGGACGACAGCTGCCGGTCGCGCCCCACCGCACCGATGGCACCGTAGCGCTCAAGCAACTGGTCCACCTGCTCGATGACACGCGGCGCCGCCACCCCGGGGTCCAGCCCCAGCGACAGCTGGTTGAACGCCCCTTCCATGTCAAAAATCTGCGCCATGCGGTCGACGTCGATCCACCAGATGCCAAACGACATGTCGTCCGGCGCACCACCTTGCGAGGCGAATACATATTCGGGTGACGCCGCCGTGCCGACCACATGCACCCGCTCGCGCCGGCCGTTGAGAATGGCCAGCACCGAGTCCCCAGGCTGCAGCCCGCGTGCCACCGCGAAGCGGTCACTGACCAGCGCCTCCAGCGCACCACCCGCCTCCGGCCAGCGGCCCCGCTTGAGGGTCAGCCGGTTCATGCCCTGACGTCCGGATTGCACCGAGGACAGGTCCAGTCCGATGAAGCGGCCGGTCACCGGCGGATCGACGCCGACCAGGTCGATTTGGGCGTCGAACACCACTTCGGTCTTGACCTCGGCCACGCCCTCGATGGCCGCCAGGCGCGCCCTCAGCGTGGCCGGCGCCCGCTTCACGTTGGCGAACACATCGGCCAGCCGGTTTTCCCGGTAGAAGCTGTCGCGTGCCACCAGCAAGGACTCGTGAACCGCAAACATGCCCACAAAACCGGCCACCCCGATGGCCACCACCACCGCGATGGTCAGCACCTGCGCCCGCAGGCGCCTCAGGTCACGCAGGAGCTTGATGTTCAGGGCCTTCACCGCCGCATCTCCGCTGCCTCACCAGCGCAGCCCGCTGGCCGCCACCTTGTGTTCGTTGCGGTGCGATTCGACGATGCGACCATCGGCCAGGCGCAACACCCGGTCGGCCATCTCGGCGATCGGCGCGTTGTGGGTGATCACCACCGTGGTGGTGCCCAACTCGCGGTTGACCTGCTCGATGGCCTGCAACACCATCACGCCGGTGGCGCAATCGAGTGCGCCGGTCGGTTCGTCGCACAGCAGCACCTCCGGCCGCTTGGCAATGGCCCTGGCAATCGCCACCCGCTGCTGCTCGCCTCCTGAAAGCTGCGAGACGAAGTGGTCGGTGCGCGCAGCCAGGCCCACCACCGCCAGGGCGTCCTCCGGTCGCATCGGGTCATCGGCCAGTTCGGTCACCAGCGCCACGTTCTCGCGCGCGGTCAGGCTGGGAATCAGGTTGTAGAACTGGAAAACAAAACCCACGTGCTCGCGCCGGTAGCGCGTGAGCTCGGCATCGTCGGCCCCGATCAGCTCGTGCGTCTGACCGTCGTGTGTCCAGCAGGCGCTGCCCGCCGTGGCCGTGTCAAGCCCACCGAGGATGTTCAGCAGCGTCGACTTGCCACTGCCGGACGCGCCAAGCAGGACCACAAACTCGCCACGCACGATGTCCAGATCCACGCCCCGCAAGGCACGAACCGCGGTCGGACCATCACCGTATACCTTGGTCAGCCCGCGCGCACGGAAAACCAGTGCCTGCGGCGCCACCACAGCCTCGCTCCCTGTGTTTGTCGCATCGATTGACATGAGTGCAGTATGTCAGGGCCGGGTGGCGGCGCCAATGACCTGGGTCAAGCGGTTCGGCCGCAACTGCACTTTTGCGTGCCCGCACTGCCGCTGCCCCGCGGCGTGACAGGCACGCCACCTCCGCCGTTCGGGCACCACAAGTCCGTGAGATACCGCACTGTGGCTACCGGGAGCGCACCCAACACCCGGGCAAGCTCAAAGGACACAATTTCGTCCAGCGCGCCACAAGCGCGCCCTGTCTACAAGTGCCCCCGGAGACCCCGATGCCCCCCAGCCTTGCCCGCCTGCTGCGCGCCTTCACGCGACCGTCACCCTCGCGTCGCCCCGCAGCCCGGCTGGCCGACATCCAGCTCGCGCGCCAGCACATGCTGCAAAGTGTCAGCGACTGCCACGACGAGGCCGCAGCCAGGCTGCGCTCGCGCATCGAGTCCGCCAGGTCGCACAAGGAGCTCTGGATGCTGCGCAGCGAGGCCTACCGCGTGATATCGCTCCACCACTGCCAGTCCATTGCAGTCGAGCGCATCGACACGCTCATGCACGTGTTTGAAGACCGCGTGCCCTGGAGCGACTCGGGGCGGCCGTCCTGAGCCGGGCGCCCGCGCCTTTGCCCGCAAACTGCGGCACACTCGACGGATGAGTTCCGCATCGGCCAACGAACGCCCGTCCTCCCGCACCCCGTCATCCCTCAGAGGCCTGCTGCCCTTTCTGCGGCCATACAAGCTCCAGATGGGCCTGGCGGTGCTGTTTCTGGTGCTGGCCGCCGCGGCCACCCTGCTGTTTCCGGTCGCCCTGCGCCACCTGGTCGACACCGGCCTTGTCGGACAGGACCCCGGCGAGCAGGCCATGGCACTGCGTGGTCACTTCCTGGCCTTGTTCGGCGTCGCCGTCGCACTGGGGCTGTTCTCGGCCGCCCGCTTTTACGTGGTCAGCTGGTTGGGCGAGCGGGTCTCTGCCGACCTGCGCAACGCCGTCTACAGCCACGTGCTGCGCCAGAGCCCCGAGTTCTTCGAGACCACACAGACGGGTGAGGTCCTCAGCCGCCTGACCACCGACACCACCCTGGTGCAGACCGTCGTCGGCTCCTCGCTGTCCATGGGCCTGCGCAATGCGGTCATGGGCATGGGGGCCTTGGGCATGCTGGTCTGGAGCCACCCGTACGTCATGTTCCAGGTGCTGCTGGTGATTGCCCTGGTGATTGTGCCCGCCATGTTGTTCGGTCGCCGTGTCCGGCGACTCTCGCGCGCCAGCCAGGACCGCGTGGCCGACTCCAGCGCCATTGCCGCCGAGGTGCTCAATGCCATTCCTGTGGTGCAGAGCTACGCTGCCGAAGATCGCGAGGCCAGCCGATTCGACCGCTCCACCGAAACCGCCTTCCAGACCGCCGTTCGACGCAGCCGCGCGCGGGCAGTGCTGGTGGCCTTCATCATCATCGCCAATGCTGCACTCATCCTGTGGGGCCTGTACCAGGGCACCCAGGCGGTCATGGCCGGACAGCTCAGTGCCGGTCAGCTGGGTCAGGCCGTGTTGTACGTGATCATCTTTGCCGGTGCGGTCGCAGTGCTCGGTGAGGTCTATGGCGACCTGCTGCGAGCCGCCGGCGCCAGCGAACGCCTGGTCGAACTGCTGGCCACCCGCTCACCCGTGCAGGAGCCGGCCCACCCGCAACACCCTGAGGTTCCCGCTGGCGGCAGCAGGCTGGAGTTCCACAAGCTGCAATTCCGCTACCCCTCGCGCCCCGATCAGCCTGCCTTGGACGATTTCAGCCTGAACGTCCAGCCAGGCCAGACTGTGGCGCTGGTTGGCCCCAGCGGCGCTGGCAAGAGCACCGTGTTCAGTCTCTTGCTGCGCTTCTACGACCCCCAGTCCGGCCGTATCGAACTTGACGGACTGCCTGTCGACCGCTGGTCGCTGCACGGACTGCGCGAACGCGTCGGTATCGTTCCACAAGACCCGGTGATCTTTTCCTCCAGCGCGCTTGAAAACATCCGCTACGGTCGACCCGGGGCCACCGACGATGAGGTGCAGGCCGCTGCGCGGGCGGCCCATGCCGAGGAGTTCATCGCCCGCCTACCCGAGGGGTACCACACCTTTCTGGGTGAACGCGGCGTGCGCCTGTCGGGCGGCCAGAAGCAGCGCATCGCCATCGCACGCGCCATGCTCAAGAACCCGCCCCTGCTGCTGCTCGACGAAGCCACCAGCGCGCTCGATGCCCAGAGTGAACGCCTGGTGCAGGCAGCCCTGGAGGCGGCCATGCGCAACCGCACCACCCTGGTCATTGCCCACCGGCTGGCCACCGTGCAGCGGGCCGACCACATTGTGGTGCTCGACCACGGCCGCATCGTTGAACAGGGCACGCATGCCAGCCTGGTGGCGGCGGGCGGCACCTATGCCGGTCTGGCGGCGCTGCAGTTCAATCCCTGAGCTTGGCGCACATCTATGCGACGAATGCATGACCGCATGGCAAGCTGGCCTTGGACAAGCCAGCCGCGGGTCCCTACAGTCGCGGACGTCGGCTCCCGAAACGGGCCCGACACCACCCAAAAGGAACCTTCAACGATGTCACAAGCTCCGAAACAGCCGCGCGATCCGTCCAGCTACAGTCCTTTGGCACTGACGCGCGCCCTGCCTTCCTACCTCAACCCCGACAATCTCGGACCCTGGGGCATCTACCTTCAACAGGTGGACCGCGTCACCCCCTACCTGGGCTCCCTGGGCCGCTGGGTCGACACCCTCAAGCGACCCAAGCGCACCCTGATCGTCGACGTACCCATCCATCTGGACGACGGTTCGGTGGCCCACTTCGAAGGCTACCGCGTGCAGCACAACACCTCGCGCGGCCCGGGCAAAGGCGGTGTTCGCTTCCACCAGGATGTCACCCTGTCCGAGGTCATGGCGCTGTCGGCCTGGATGTCGATCAAGAACGCCGCGGTCAACGTACCCTACGGCGGTGCCAAGGGCGGTATCCGCGTCGACCCGCGGCAGCTGAGCGCAGGCGAGCTGGAGCGAGTGACCCGCCGCTACACCAGCGAGATCGGTCTGATCATCGGCCCGACCAAGGACATCCCGGCACCCGACGTGAACACCAACGAACAGGTCATGGCCTGGATGATGGACACCTACTCGATGAACGAGGGTTCCACATCCACCGGCGTGGTCACCGGCAAGCCGGTGGACCTGGGCGGCTCGCTCGGACGGCGCGAAGCCACCGGCCGCGGCGTGTTCACCGTCGGCGTCGAGGCAGCCCAGCGCATCGGCATGGAAATTGCCGGCGCCCGGGTCGCCGTGCAAGGCTTTGGCAACGTGGGCGGCGTGGCCGGCAAGCTCTTCTCAGAGGCAGGCGCCCGCGTGGTGGCTGTTCAGGACCACGGCGGCTGCATTTACCGCGAAGCCGGACTGGACGTGCCCGCCCTGCTGGCCCATGTATCGCGCACCGGCAGTGTGGCCGGCTTCGAACAGGCCGAGGTCATCGACCCCGACGCCTTCTGGGAAGTGCCCTGCGACATCATGATCCCGGCCGCGCTGGAGCAGCAGATCACCGAAGCCAACGCCCCCCGCATACAGGCCCGCATGATCATCGAAGGAGCCAACGGCCCGACAACGCCACAGGCAGACGACATCCTGCACGATCGTGGTGTGCTGGTCCTGCCTGACGTGATCGCCAACGCCGGTGGCGTGACGGTCAGCTACTTCGAGTGGGTGCAGGACTTCTCCAGCTTCTTCTGGACCGAAGAGGAGATCAATGAACGCCTGGTGCGCATCATGCAGGGCGCCTTTGCCGCTGTCTGGCACGTGGCCGAGGAGCACAAGGTCAGCCTGCGCACGGCCACCTTCATCGTGGCCTGCAAGCGGATCCTGCACGCGCGTGACCTGCGCGGCCTGTATCCCTGAGGGACCCCATCAACACCATGAAACAGCCCCGTCCTGCGGGGCTTTTTCACTGAAGCGTTTCCTTGATCGCCGGCAACGCCGGCAAGGGCATCACCTCGATGCCCTCGTCAATCAGCTCCATTGCGACCTCGGGGGTGGTTCTTCCCCGGATGTTGCGCTGCTCGATTTCGCCATGGTGCATGGCGCGCGCCTGGTCGGCAAACCGTTCACCCACATCTTCGGTCTGCGACACCAGCTCCCGCATGGCGCGCAGCCAGCGCGCCTGCAAGCCAGAGCCCGGCGCGGTGTGGCCAAGAGCCACCTCACCCTGGGCAGGAGATTCTGCGGCGGCGGGGGCACCCAGATTCAGGCGCGGGGCCGACAACATCTTGCGCACTCCGGTGTGACCACAGACCGGACAGGCAAGCAGTTCGCTCTCCAGCTGGTGCCGGAAATCGTCTTCGGAGGCGAACCAGCCTTCGAAATCGTGGCCGTGTTCGCACTGGAGGTTGAGGACCTTCATGCCAGCATTATCGGGAAAGAGGATTGCCGGTGCTGCCCAGCCATTCAAGTGTCCAGGCGCCGCTGCGTACATTCTGCAGCCAGAGCGCGCCGATCAGGGTCTTGGAATCGATGATCGCGCCATTGCGACACGACTCCAGCAGTTCGTCTGCTGTTCCCAGAAACACGTCCAGGAACTCCCCCTCATCAAGTCGGCGATCGCCAAGCTCCAGGCCTCGAGCGAACCAGATGTCGATGCATTCGTCAGAGTAGGCCACCGTCGGTGCCAGGCGGCCAGCGAACGCCCACTCAAGGGCAGTGTAGCCGGTCTCTTCCTGGAACTCGCGTCGGGCACAGGCCAGGCTGTCTTCGCCCGCATCGCGTTTGCCAGCAGGGAACTCGATCAGCACCGAGCGCAGCGGGTGCCGGTACTGACGCTCCAGGACCACACGCCCGTCGTCAAGCATGCCGATGACCATCACCGCCCCCGGGTGCAACACATACTCGCGGGTGGCCTCGCGCCCCGAGGGCAGTTGCACGATGTCCCGCACCACATGGAGAAAGTGACCCCGAAGCAGTTCGGTTCGGGCCACCGGCGTTTCTCGCAGGTGCGTGTCATCCACCATGATCAGCCGCGCCGACGCGCCAGGTAGCGGTAGACAAAGCCCGGAAAGGCGAAGGTCAGGAACAAGGAAGCGGTGGTGGCGTAGAACTCCCAGCCTTGCGGGTAGATCTGCCCTGCGTGCTGCTCAAGTGCCAGGCCCAGCCCTCCGACCAGAAAGTACCAGACCACCAGCTCCAGCAGCCGTCCCCACAGAGGCTTCGGATTGCGCAATGGGCCCAGCACCATCCAGCGATGGTTGACAAAGGGCAGATTGGCCGCGATGAAGGCGGCGCCAAGCACCAGCCAGACAGAATAGGTGGGATTCATTGAGGCAATGTGACCCGCCTGATCGGCGGGAGTTCACGGCCCGCCATTCAGCGGGCAAACAACGAGGCCACGGCCTGGGCGCACAGGGCCATCAGGCCGCCGGGAACGATGCCCAGGATCAGCACCAGCGCACCGTTGACCGACAGCACCGAGCGCACATCGGCTCCGGCCTCGATGGGCGCCGTCTGGGTCGGAGCATCAAAGTACATGAGTTTGACCAGGCGCAGGTAGTAGAAGGCACCGACCAGCGACATCATGACCGCGAACACCGCGAGCCCGACATGGAAGGCATCCGGCGAGGCCAGCAGGGCCTGAAGCACCGCCAGCTTGGCATAAAAGCCCACCAGGGGTGGCACACCGGCCAGCGAGAACATGCAGATCGCCATCACGCCGGCATACAGAGGACTGCGCTGGTTCAGGCCGGCCAGATCCTGGATTTCTTCCGACTCGAATCCGTCGCGGCTGAGCAGAAGGATGACCCCGAAGGTGCCCAGGGTGGTCAGCACATAGGTGACCACATAGAACATCGACGACGCGTAGGCATTGGCCATGTTGCTGCCATCGCCCTGCACCACACCCGCCAGCAGGCCCAGCAGCAGGAAGCCCATCTGGGCAATGGTCGAGAACGCCAGCATGCGCTTGAGGTTGGTCTGCGCAATGGCCGCCAGGTTGCCCACCAGCAGCGATGCCACGGACAGCACAGCCAGCATCTGCTGCCAGTCGAAGGCCAGCGGCTGCATGCCCTCGACCAGCAGGCGGATCACGATGGCGAATGCAGCCAGCTTGGGCGCACCCCCGATCATCAGCGTCACTGCCGTCGGCGCGCCGTGGTAGACGTCGGGAACCCACATGTGGAAAGGCACCACACCCAGCTTGAACGCAAGGCCAGCCACCACAAAGACGAGACCCAGCGTCAGCACCTGCGGCGAACCCTTGAGGGTGTCGGCGCCGCCGGCAATGGCTTTCATCACCTCGGCCAGGTCCAGCGAGCCGGTGGCACCGTAGACCATGGACAGGCCATACAGCAGGAAGCCGCTGGCCAGGGCACCGAGGACGAAATACTTCATGGCCGCCTCGGTGGCACGAAGGTCGTCACGACGCAGGGCCACCAGCGCATAGGCCGACAGGGTCAGCAGTTCAAGGCCGAGATAGATCACCAGGAAGTTGTGCCCGGAGATCATCACGAACATGCCCAGCAGCGAGAAAAGGGCCAGTGTGAACAGCTCGCCACCGCGCAGCATGTCGCGGCTGCCGGCATAGGCTCGGCCATAGACCAGCGTCACCATCATGGCAATGGCGGCAAAGCACTTGAGCCAGTTGCCCATGGGGTCGCTGACGACCATGCCGCTCCAGCCCACGATCGTCTGACCGGAACTGGCGTACAGGCCCTGCAGCACCGCCACTGAGGCCAGGGTCAGCAGCGTCAGTCCGTAGGTCGCGCCGCGCAGGGGGCTCTTGACCGCCAGATCGACCAGCGCAATGACACAGGCCATCACCAGCAACAGGATTTCCGGGTAGGCCGCGACCCAGCTGAGGTTGTCAATCATGTGGAAACTCTCTTGATGTCGGGATGGCGTCGGCTCAGTTCAGTTTGGACACGGCCACATGGCGCAGCAACTCGGCCACCGACGGATCCATCACATCGGTGAACGGCTTGGGATAGATGCCCATGAACAGGACCGCGATGGCCAGCACCGCCATCACCAGGAATTCACGCGCATTGATGTCGCTCAGCGCCTTGACGTGGTCATTGCCGACCGAGCCCAGGTAGACGCGCTTGAACATCCACAGCGAATAGGCTGCGCCGAAGATCAGGGCCGATGCCGCGGCCATGCCAATCCAGAAGTTGGCCTTGACGGCGGCCAGGATCACCATCCACTCACCGACAAACCCGGCCGTGCCTGGCAGGCCGCAGTTGGCCATCACGAACAGCAGTGCAAAGGCAGTGAAGTTGGGCATGGTGTTGACCACGCCACCGTAGTCGGCAATCTCGCGCGAATGTACCCGGTCGTACAGCACCCCGATCGACAGGAACATGGCAGCCGAGACGAAGCCGTGCGCAATCATCTGCACGATGGCGCCCGATACCCCGAGGTCGCTGAAGACGAAGAAGCCCAGGGTGACAAAACCCATGTGCGCCACCGACGAATAGGCCACCAGCTTCTTCATGTCCTGCTGCACCATGGCCACCAGACCGACGTAGATCACGGCAACCAGCGACAGGGTGATCATCAGCCAGGCCCACTCCTGAGACGCATCGGGGGCGATGGGCAACGAAAAGCGCAGGAAACCATAGGCGCCGAGCTTGAGCATGATGGCCGCCAGCACCGCCGACCCACCGGTGGGCGCCTCCACGTGCACATCGGGCAGCCAGGTGTGCACCGGCCACATCGGCACCTTGACGGCGAAGGCGGCAAAGAAGGCGAAGAACAACAGAGTCTGTGCGGTCGAGCCCAGCGGCAGCTTGTGCCAGGTGGCCAGGTCAAAGCTGTTGCCAGCCTGCACATACAGGTAGATCAGGGCCACCAGCATCAGCAGCGACCCCAGCAGGGTGTAGAGGAAGAACTTGAAAGCGGCGTAGATCTTGTTCGGACCACCCCAGATACCGATGATCAGGTACATCGGGATCAGCGTGGCCTCGAAGAACACGTAGAACAGCATCGCGTCCTGGGCCGCGAACACCCCGATCATCAACCCGGACAGGATCAGGAACGCTCCCATGTACTGGTTCACGCGCTCGGTGATCGCGTCCCACCCAGCCACCACCACCACCACGGTGATGAAGGCGGTCAGCAAGATCAGCCACAACGAAATACCGTCAATGCCCAGGTGGTAGTGCACGTTGAAGGTGTCGATCCAGACACTCTTCTCGACGAACTGCATCGCTGCAGAACCGACCTCGAATGCAGTATAGAGAGGGATCGCCACGGCCAGACCGGCAACGGCGCCGACCAGCGCGATCCAGCGGACCATGTTGGCCTGCTCGTCCCTCCCGAAGGCGAGCAGAACGACGCCGAAAAAGATTGGCGTCCAGATGGCAAGGCTCAGCAAACCCATTTGGTTCTTCCTCTTATTTCGCGAGCCAGACGAAGTACGTCATGAACAGCAGCACACCGACGATCATGACCAGCGCGTAGTGGTACAGGTAGCCCGACTGCACGCGACGCACGACCGCGGAAATGGCGCCCACCAGCTTCCAGCTGGCATTGACCACGCCTCCCTCGATCACCCCCCGGTCACCCCCCTTCCACAGGCCCACACCCAGGGCCCGCGCACCACGGGCCAGCACGTTCTCGTTGAACCAGTCCATGTAGTACTTGTTCTCGAGGACGGTCACGATCGGACTCAGGGCTCGACCGATGGCGGCCGGCAATGCCGGATTGACCATGTACATGTACCAGGCGGTCAGGGCGCCGGCCGCAGCCAGGTAGAGTGGTGGCGTGAAGAAGGCATGCGAGACCATGGCCAGCGGACCATGGAAGATCTCGGCGAATTTCGCCATCGCAGGGTGCGCTTCGGTATTGATGAAAATGGCGTCGGCCAGGAAATCGCCGAACAGCATGGGCTGGATGGTCAGGTAGCCGATGACCACCGAAGGCACGGCCAGCAGCAGCAAGGGCACCGTCACCACCCAGGGCGATTCGTGCGGCTTGTGCTCCTCGTGATGACCATGGTCATCGTGGTGGTGGTGGTCGTCGTGGTGGGCATCCGGGTTCTGGTCGTAGCGCTCCTGGCCGTGGAACACCAGGAAGTACAGGCGGAACGAATAGAAGGCGGTGACGAACACACCGGCCAGCACCGCGAAGTAGGCAAAACCACTGCCGGGCAGGTTGCTGAAGTGCACCGCCTCGATGATCGAGTCTTTGGAATAGAACCCGGCGAAGAACGGCGTACCGATCAGGGCCAGTGTGCCCAGCAGCGAGGTGATCCAGGTGATGGGCATGTACTTGCGCACGTTGCCCATCCAGCGGATGTCCTGGTTGTGGTGCATACCGATGATCACCGAGCCAGCGGCCAGGAACAGCAGCGCCTTGAAGAATGCGTGGGTCATGAGGTGGAACACCGCCACCGAGTAGGCCGATGCACCCAGGGCCACGGTCATGTAGCCCAGCTGGGACAGGGTCGAATAGGCGACGACCCGCTTGATGTCGTTCTGGATGATGCCCAGGAAGCCCATGAACAGAGCCGTGATGGCACCAATGACCAGGACGAAGTTCAGCGCGGTGTCCGACAGCTCGAACACCGGCGACATACGCGCCACCATGAAGATGCCGGCCGTCACCATGGTGGCCGCGTGGATCAGGGCCGAAATCGGGGTCGGGCCTTCCATGGAGTCGGGCAGCCACACATGCAGAGGGAACTGGGCCGACTTGCCCATGGCGCCAATGAACAGGCAGATGCAGATCACGGTCACCAGCAGCCAGTCGGTTCCCGGGAAGCCCAGCGTGCCCAGCTCGGGGGCCTTGGCAAAGATTTCGGTGTAGTTGAGCGTGCCGGTGTAGGCCACGATCAGGCCGATGCCCAGGATGAAGCCAAAGTCACCGACCCGGTTGACCAGGAAGGCCTTCATGTTGGCGAAGATGGCGGTCGGCTTGTTGAACCAGAACCCGATCAGCAGGTAGGACACCAGGCCCACGGCTTCCCAGCCAAAGAACAGCTGCAGCAGGTTGTTGCTCATCACCAGCATCAGCATGGAGAAGGTGAAGAGCGAGATGTACGCAAAGAAGCGGTTGTAGCCGGCATCTTCTTCCATGTAGCCAATGGTGTAGATGTGCACCATCAGCGACACGAATGTCACCACGCACATCATCATGGCGGTCAGGCCATCGACCATGAAGCCGATCTCCATCTTCAGGCCACCGATCACCATCCACTCGTAAATGGTCTCGTTGAAGCGGGCACCGCCTATGACATCCTTGAGGGTCATGGCCGACAGGATGAAGGCCACTAGCACACCGAGGATGGTGAAGGTGTGCGAGGTACGGCGCCCGATGACGTTGCCGCCGAAGGTCGTACCCAGGATGCCGGCCAGTGCCGAGCCCACCAGAGGCGCCAGTGGAACGGCCAGCAACGTGCTTGCAGAGAGGGTTGTGCTCATCTTCTTGCCTGTTCTTTCGGGGCGTCAACCCTTGAGCGTATTGAGTTCCTCGACACTGATCGACGAGCGGTTGCGGAACAGCAGCACCAAAATGGCCAGACCGATCGCCGACTCGGCGGCGGCCACGGTCAGGATGAAGAACACGAACACCTGACCGTGCATGTCGCCCAGGTAATGTGAGAACGCCACGAAGTTCATGTTGACCGCCAGCAGCATCAGCTCGATGGCCATCAGCAGGACGATCAGGTTCTTGCGATTGAGGAAGATGCCGATCACCGAGAGCGCAAAGAGGATCGCGCCGACGGAGAGAAAGTGTCCAAGTGTCAGGCTCATGCCTTGCCCTCCTCCGGGGTCTGGGCCGCTTCAGCGGCCTTCTGGGTAGCGGCCATGGGAACAACGACGAGTCGGTCGCTGGCCTTCACGTGCACCTGCAGACCCGGGTTGATCGCTTTGCTGTCCTTGCGGCGGCGCAGCGTCAGAGCAATGGCGGCCACCATGGCCACCAGCAGGATGACAGCGGCCACCTCGATGGGGTACAGATACTCCGTGTACAGCAACTTCCCGAGCGCGGCGGTGTTGGACGGCGCATCGGCGGCCACCTCGGGCGGCTGCAGGGCGATGTTGGGGAACCCGATCCAGAGGACGGCAATCAGCTCGGCCGCCACCAGGGCACCCAGCACGGCCGCCACCGGAAAATGTTGCCAGAATGACCAGCGATCACCCTCGAACTTGATGTCCAGCATCATCACCACAAACAGGAACAGCACCATGACCGCCCCCAGGTACACCAGCACCAGGGTGAGGCCCAGGAACTCGGCCTTGAGCAACAGCCACAGGGCAGCGGCCTGCGAGAAGGCCAGCATCAGATAGAGGGCCGCGTGCACTGTGTTGCGCGCGGTGATGACGCGAAATGCTGCGAACAGCAGCACCGCGGCAAACAGGTAGAAAAAGCCGGTGGTGAAGTCCATGGAAATCCGTGCGGTGGCGTGGGTCGGCGAGTCCGTCGGTGCTCAGCGGTACTTCGCGTCGGCCGCCTTGGCCGCCGCAATCTCGCTCTCGTAGCGGTCACCCACGGCCAGCAGCATGTCCTTGGTGAAGTACAGGTCGCCGCGTTTTTCGCCGTGGTATTCGAGGATGTGGGTCTCGACAATCGCATCCACCGGGCAGGCCTCCTCGCAGAACCCGCAGAAGATGCACTTGGTCAGGTCAATGTCGTACCGGGTGGTGCGGCGCGTGCCGTCTTCGCGCTCACCCGCCTCAATGGTGATGGCCATGGCCGGGCAGACCGCCTCGCAGAGTTTGCAGGCAATGCAGCGCTCTTCGCCGTTTTCGTAGCGGCGCTGGGCATGCAGGCCACGAAAGCGCGGCGACAGCGGTGTCTTCTCTTCCGGAAACTGCACCGTCACCTTGCGGCGCAGCGCGTAGCGACCGGTCAGAGCCATTCCCTTGAACAGCTCGACGAGCAGGAAGCTCTTGAAGAAGTCGCGCAGAGAGAACGGCGCGACGGCGGTATGGGACATGCTCATGGCCTCCTCACTTCCAGATGTTCCAGGAGGTCTGCATCAGGCCGCCGACCAGCAGCAACCAGATGAGGGTCACGGGGATGAAGATCTTCCAGCCCAGACGCATGATCTGGTCGTAGCGGAAGCGCGGGAAGGTGGCGCGGATCCAGATGAACATGGAGACCACCACGAAGGTCTTGAGTCCCAGCCAGATCCAGCCGGGGATCCAGTTGAACAGCGCACTGTCCAGCGGGGGCAGCCAGCCGCCCAGGAACATCAGCACAGCCAGCACGGAGACCAGCCACATGCTGGCGTACTCGGCCAGGAAGAAGATGGCGAAGCCCATGCCCGAGTACTCGACCATGTGGCCGGCCACGATCTCGGCCTCGCCCTCGACCACGTCGAAGGGGTGTCGGTTGGTTTCAGCCACGCCGGAAATCAGGTAGACCATGAAGATGGGCAGCAGGGGCAGCCAGTTCCACGACAGGAAATTCAGGCCCATGTCGGCGCCCATGCCGCGCGCCTGCGAGGCGACGATCTCGCCCAGGTGCAGACTGCCGGCCGTCATGACCACCACCAGGAAGCAGAAACCGATGGCGATCTCGTAGCTCACCATCTGCGCCGAGGCACGCAGCGCACCCAGGAAGGCGTACTTGGAGTTGGACGCCCAGCCGGCAATGATCACGCCATAGACCTCGATCGAGGTGATCGCCAGAATCACCAGCAGGCCGGCGTTGATGTTGGCAATCACGGCCTCGGGGCCGAAGGGCACCGCCACCCAGGCTGCCAGGGCCGGCATGATCGCCATGATCGGACCCAGGCGGAACAGCCCGCGGCTGGCGGCCGTCGGGTTGATCAGCTCCTTGGTGAGCAGCTTGACCGCATCCGCGATCGGTTGCAGCAGCCCGAAAGGACCCACCCGGTTCGGACCCAGGCGCACCTGCATGAAGCCCAGCAGCTTGCGCTCCCAGAGCGTCAGGTAGGCCACAGCCCCCATCAATGGGGCCAGCACGGCCACGATCTTGATCAGGCCCCAGATGACCGGCCAGGCCGCGGTGGTCCACCAGGCGGCGTTGATCAGGCCGAGACCACCGTTGTAGAAGGCATCAATCATGCGTTCGCTCCTTCGGTCTCAAGGGCCACCCGGGCGTCACGCGTCTGCTGCAACGCAGGTGCACGCCGCACCAGGCCATCGAGCTGGTAGATCGGGGCCACGCAGGGGCGCACGCGTGCCGGGTTGAGATCGGCCCCGGCCGGACCGACACCGGCGTCGGCGTTGGACAGCCTGGCGGCATCGACGAGCTCACCGGATGCGACGCCGGGCAAGGCGCTGGCCAGCACCGCCTGCGACGAATCGGCATCGAAGCCGGGCAGCCCCAGCAGATTGCCCAGCACCCGCAGCACCTTCCAGCCGGGGCGTGTTTCACCCAGCGGACGGACCACGGCATGGAAACCCTGCAGCCGTCCTTCGGCGTTGACGAAGGAACCCGAGGTCTCGGTGAACGGCGCGATGGGCAGCAGCACGTCGCTGATGTCCATATTGGCCTTGAAAGGACTGAGCGTGACCACCATGCCCGCGCCCTGCAGGCCCGAAGCACCGGCTGCACTGTCGTGCGCGGGCTCGGTGTTCAGCAGGATGGTCGCCTTGAGCGCACCACCCAGCATGGCCGATGCCGTCAGGCCGCCCTGGCCGGGCAGCGCGCCCACAAGCTGGGCACCGACCGTGTTGGCCGCCTCGGTGAGGTAACCCACGGTGGCACCGGTCTGCTGACCGATCCAGTTGGCCACGCTCAGCAGGCTGGAGGCCTTCTCGTGGTGCGCAGCCGCGTTGCCCAGCAGGATGGCCTTGTGCTCGCCACCGAGCAAAGCCCGGGCGATGGCTCGGTTGGTGTCGTTGACCTCGCCGGCCACCGGGGTTTGCACACCAGCTTCGGCAGCCACTGCAGCGGCCACGCCAGCCAGCGCCGAGACCCAGACACTGGCATCGGCCTGCACCGAGCCAGCCAGGGGCATGGCCCAGTCTTCGTCGCGGTCGGCAATGCGGAACAGCTGGGCACCATGGCGCACGGCCTGGCGAATGCGCTGGGCAAACAGCGGGTGGTCCTTGCGCAGGCTGGAACCCACCACCAGCACGCGCTGAAGGCTGGACAGCGAGGCCACCGATCGACCCAGCCAGCGCGCCTTACCACCCGACAATGCGTTGTCGAACGCGGCGTGGCGCAGGCGGCTGTCGATGTTCGGGCTGCCCAGACCCCGGACCAGCGCGCCGGCCAGGAACAGTTCTTCCACCGAGCTGTGCGGGCTGGCCAGCAGCCCGATGGCTCCTGCACCGTGCTCGGCCTTGACCTGCCTGAGGCCGTTGGCCACGTACTCAAGAGCGGTCTGCCAGTCAACGGTTTTCCATTCACCGCCCTGCTTGAGCATGGGCTGGGTCAGGCGCTCATCGCCATTGAGGGCTTCGTAGGAGAAGCGGTCACGGTCAGCGATCCAGCACTCGTTGACGGCCTCGTTCTCCAGCGGCACCACGCGCATGACGCGGTGGTTTTTGACCTGGACGATCAGGTTGGCGCCGGTGGAATCGTGCGGGCTGACACTCTTGCGGCGCGAGAGCTCCCAGGTGCGTGCCTGGTAGCGGAACGGCTTGCTGGTCAGGGCGCCCACCGGACAGATGTCGATCATGTTGCCGGAGAGTTCGGAGTCCACCGAAGCGCCGACAAAGGACTCGATCTCGGCGTGTTCACCGCGGTGCGACATGCCCAGCTCCATGACGCCGGCGACCTCCTGGCCAAAGCGCACGCAGCGGGTGCAGTGGATGCAACGGCTCATCTCTTCCATGGAGATCAGCGGACCCACGTTCTTGTGAAAGACGACGCGTTTCTCTTCCTGGTAGCGAGACGCACCACCGCCATAGCCGACGGCCAGGTCCTGCAACTGACACTCACCGCCCTGGTCGCAGATGGGGCAGTCCAGCGGATGGTTGATGAGCAGGAACTCCATCACCGACTGCTGAGCCTTGATGGCCTTGTCACTCTTGGTGCGCACGATCATGCCCTGGGTCACGGGCGTGGCGCACGCAGGCATGGGCTTGGGCGCCTTTTCCACATCGACCAGGCACATGCGGCAGTTGGCCGCGATGGACAGCTTCTTGTGGTAGCAGAAGTGCGGGATGTAGGTGCCGGCCTTTTCGGCAGCATGCATCACCATGCTGCCGGCGGGCACTTCGACCTTCTGGCCGTCGAGTTCGATTTCAACCATGGTGTCTCGTCTTGGTTCAGGCGGTGGCGTCGGCCTTGATCATGGCCGCGAACTCGTGCCGGAAATGCTTGAGCATGGCGCGCACCGGCATGGCCGCCGCGTCACCGAGCGCACAGATGGTGCGGCCCATGATGTTGCCTGCCACGTTGTCCAGCAGGTCCAGGTCGGCGGGGCGCCCCTCGCCGCGCTGGATGCGGTCGACCAGGCGCCAGAGCCAGCCGGTGCCTTCACGGCAAGGAGTGCACTGGCCGCAGGACTCGTGCATGTAAAAGTAGGACAGGCGCTTGAGCGACTCGACCATGCAGCGGCTGTCGTCCATGACGATGACCGCGCCCGACCCCAGCATCGACCCCGCCTTGGAGATCGAGTCGTAGTCCATGGTGCATTCCATCATGATGTGGGCCGGCAGCACAGGCGCCGACGAACCACCCGGGATCACGGCCTTGAGCTGTCGACCGGTGCGCACACCACCGGCCAGTTCGAGCAACCTGGCGAACGGCGTGCCCATGGGCACCTCGTAGTTGCCCGGCAGATTCACGTCGCCACTGACGGAGTAGATCTTGGTGCCACCGTTGTTCGGCTTGCCCACCTCCAGGTAGGCCTGGCCGCCGTTGCGGATGATCCAGGGGACCGCCGCGAAGGTCTCGGTGTTGTTGATGGTGGTCGGTTTGCCGTACAGACCGAAGCTGGCCGGAAACGGAGGCTTGAACCGGGGCTGCCCCTTCTTGCCCTCCAGCGATTCCAGCAGGGCGGTCTCTTCGCCACAGATGTAGGCGCCGAAACCGTGGAAGGCATGCAACTGGAAACTGAAGCCGCTGCCCATGATGCCGTTGCCCAGGAAGCCGGCGGCACGCGCCTCTTCCAGAGCAGCTTCGAAGCGCTCGTAGACCTCGAAGATCTCGCCGTGGATGTAGTTGTAGCCGACGCTGATGCCCATGGCATACGCCGCAATCGCCATGCCCTCGATGACGATATGCGGGTTGTACATGAGGATGTCGCGGTCCTTGCAGGTGCCGGGCTCGCCCTCGTCCGAGTTGCACACCAGGTACTTCTGGCCCGGGAACTGGCGCGGCATGAAACTCCATTTCAGGCCGGTGGGGAAACCGGCGCCGCCGCGCCCGCGCAAGGCCGACTCCTTGACCGCAGCGATCACCTCGTCCTGGGTCATGCCAGGGCCGCCGTCCTGCCCAAGAATCTTGCGCAAGGCTTGGTAGCCGCCGCGCGCTTCGTAGTCCTTGAGCGACCAGTTGCCGCCGTTCAGTCCAGCGTAGATCTGTGGATCGATGTGGCGGTCATGGAAGCAGGTCTGCACGCCAGTGGCGCGAAACTGCGAAATCACCTGCTCTGCATTCATGCCTGGCCCTCCGCAGCCTTGAGGCCATCCACCAGCTGGTCCAGCTTGTCGTGGCTCATGAAACTGCACATGTTGCGGTCGTTGACCAGCATCACCGGCGCATCAGCGCAGGCGCCCAGGCACTCGCACTGCTGCAGTGTGAACAGACCGTCGGCGGTGGTGCCACCCATCTCGACACCCAGCTTGCGGGCCAGGTGGGCCAGCGCTTCGTTGCCGCCTCGCAGCTGGCATGGGAGATTGGTGCAGACATTGAGCTTGTACTTGCCCACCGGCTGCTGGTTGTACATGTTGTAGAAGGTCGTGACTTCGTGCACCGCCATGGGCGCCATGCCCAGGTAGTTGGCGATCGCCAGCTCGGCCTCGCGGCTGACCCAGCCCTGTTCCTGCTGCACGATGGACAGACAGGCCATGACGGCCGATTGCGCCTGCTCGCCCGGGTACTTGGCGACCTCGCGCGCAAAACGGGCACGCGTGGCGTCCGACAGCGCCATGGCCTGGATAGGCCCGGTGGTTGGGGAGGCGTGAATCATCGGTCGATCTCTCCGAAAACGATGTCCATGGTGCCGATGATGGCGACGGCATCGGCCAGCATGTGGCCGCGCGCCATTTCGTCCAACGTGGCCAGATGGGCGAAGCCCGGTGCCCGGATCTTCAGGCGGTAGGGTTTGTTGGCGCCGTCACTGACCAGGTAAATGCCGAACTCGCCCTTCGGGTGCTCGACGGCCGCATAGGCCTCGCCCTCAGGAACGTGAAAACCTTCGGTGAAGAGCTTGAAATGGTGGATCAGCTCTTCCATGCTCGACTTCATCGCCTCGCGCGAAGGCGGCGCCACCTTGTGGTTGTCGGTGATGACCGGGCCGGGGTTGGCCCTCAGCCACTGCACGCACTGCTGGATGATGCGGTTGGACTGCTTCATCTCCTCCATGCGGACGAGGTAGCGGTCGTAGGTGTCACCGGTCTTGCCAACCGGGATGTCGAAATCCAGGCGGTCGTATACGTCGTAGGGCTGCTTTTTGCGCAGATCCCAGGCGATACCGGAGCCGCGCAACATGGGACCGGTCATGCCCAGGTTCAGGGCACGCTCGGGCTGCACCACGCCGATACCCACGGTGCGCTGTTTCCAGATGCGGTTGTCGGTCAGCAGCGTGTGGTATTCGTCGAGGTACTTCGGGAAACGCTGGGTGAAGTCGTCGATGAAGTCCAGCAGCGAACCCTGGCGGTTCTTGTTCAGCTCCTCCATGGCCCGCGCGTTGCGGATCTTGCTGTGCCTGTACTGCGGCATGGTGTCCGGCAGATCGCGGTAGACACCGCCCGGACGGAAGTAGGCCGCGTGCATACGGGCACCGGAGACCGCCTCGTACATGTCGAACAGGTCTTCGCGCTCGCGGAAGGCGTAGATCAGGATGGTCGAACTGCCGCAGTCGTTTCCGTGCGAACCCAGCCACATCAGGTGATTGAGCAGGCGGGTGATTTCGCTGAACATCACACGGATGTACTGCGCACGGATCGGCACCTCAATGCCCAGCAGCTTTTCAATCGCCAGGCAATAGGCGTGCTCATTGCACATCATGGACACGTAGTCCAGCCGGTCCATGTAGGGCAGCGACTGGATGAAGGTCTTGTGCTCGGCCAGCTTTTCGGTGGCGCGGTGCAGCAGACCGATGTGCGGGTCTGCGCGTTGCACGACCTCGCCATCCAGCTCCAGCACCAGGCGCAGCACGCCGTGGGCCGCCGGGTGCTGCGGACCGAAGTTGAGGGTGTAGTTCTTGATTTCAGCCATGTGGATGTCCGCCTTGGGCGCGTGCCTTCAGTGCAGCCCTCCGTAGTTGTCTTCACGGATCACCCGCGGCGTGATCTCGCGCGGTTCGATACTCACCGGTTCGTAGACCACGCGCTGGCGCTCGGCGTCATAGCGCATCTCGACGTGACCGGACAGCGGGAAGTCCTTGCGGAAGGGATGGCCGATGAAACCGTAGTCGGTCAGGATGCGGCGCAGATCTTCATGCCCTTCGAACACAATGCCATACAGGTCGAAGGCCTCGCGCTCGTACCAGTTGGCGCTGTTCCAGAGGCCATTGACCGATGGCAGCACAGGAAAATCGTCGTCCGGGCAAAACACGCGCACGCGCACACGCCGGTTCAGCGAGACGGACAGCAGATGGCTGACGGCAGCAAAACGCAGACCGTCCCAGCGACCGTCCCCGTAGGTGGAGTAGTCCATGCCGCACAGGTCAACCAGTTGCTCGAAACGGGCCTCGGGCGCATCGCGCAGCATCTGCATCACGTCCAGGTAGTGGGCAGCACCCACCGTGACGGTGACCTCGTCGCGTTCGAGGCTGACCGACAGCGCCCTCTCGCCGAGCAGGGCGATCAGGGTCTGCTGCAGGTCCTGCGGGCGCGTGGCATACGTGATGGCGGCGTCACTCATGATCCGTCTTCCTGGTGGGATTGACACGCAATGGGCGCTCAGGCCCGCGCAATGGTGTTGGTGCGGCGGATCTTCTGCTGCAGCTGCATGATCCCGTACAGCAGGGCCTCTGCCGTGGGCGGGCAACCCGGCACATAGACATCGACCGGGACGATGCGGTCGCAGCCGCGCACGACGGAGTAGCTGTAGTGGTAGTAGCCACCGCCGTTGGCGCAGGAGCCCATGGAGAGCACCCAACGCGGCTCGGCCATCTGGTCGTACACCTTGCGCAGCGCCGGCGCCATCTTGTTGCACAAGGTGCCGGCGACGATCATCAGGTCGGACTGGCGCGGGCTGGCGCGGAACACCTCGGCACCGAACCGGGCCAGGTCGTAGCGGGCGGTGGCCGCGTGCATCATCTCGACCGCGCAACAGGCCAGGCCAAAGGTCATGGGCCACAATGACCCGGTCTTGGCCCAGTTCACCACGGCGTCATAGCTCGTGGTGACAAAACCTTCCTTGAACACACCTTCAATCATGAACTGCTCCGGTACGCCATGTGGTAGCGCCTGCCGTCATTCCCAGTCGAGGGCACCCTTCTTCCACTCGTAGGCAAAGCCGACGGTGAGGATGGCCAGGAAGACCACGCCAGCGACAAAACCGGTCATGCCGATGTCGGAGAAGGCGACGGCCCAGGGAATCAGGAAGGCAATTTCGAGGTCAAAGAGAATGAAGAGGATGGCCACCAGGTAGTAGCGCACATCGAACTTCATGCGGGCGTCTTCAAAAGCCTCGAAGCCGCATTCGTAGGGAGAGTTCTTTTCCGCGTCAGGGCGGTTGGGACCCAGGATGTAGCCCAGCACCTGGGGAATGATCCCGACGGCTATGCCCACCAGAATGAACAAAAGCACGGGGAGGTACTGTTCCAGGCTCATCATGGGCATTGTTCCGATGGCATGGCCGCAGGCCATGCTGGTCTTTTGTCTGGTGCCGACGGCGAGACTCGAACTCGCACAGCTTTCGCCACTACCCCCTCAAGATAGCGTGTCTACCAATTTCACCACGTCGGCTGGGTTGTGTTGCCTGGCTCACCAGCTTGCTGTGAGCATCCCGGACAACCCTAAGAGTTTACCCTGAAATGATCCCTCTTTCGAGGGAACACTTGGGAATTTCCAATGGTCAGGGTCAGGTTGTTGCGCCGCAGCATCCGGACCGGATCGGCCCGGACCTGGCACGCGCCCGCCCGATCACTGCCCGGGGATCTGGGCAGCGCCCGCTGGCGCCTGTGCGCCACCCTGCACCGGCGCCGGCACTGAAGCGGGTGCGGCGTCAGGAATCTGAGATGCGGGCGAGGCGGGAGCCGCCGGCACGGCACCTTCCAGCACACTGCCGGAACTGGGGGCTTCGCGCAGGTTGCCAAAATAGGCCAACCCCAGTGTGGAGGCCAGGAACACGGCAGCCAGCACACCGGTGGTTCGCGACAGGAAGTTGGCACCGCCACTGGCACCGAACAGGCTGGCGGAGCCAGCGCCACCGCCACCGAATGCGGCTCCAGCATCGGCACCCTTGCCGTGCTGCATCAGGATCAGGCCGATCATGCCCAGAGCGGACAGCATCTGCACCGCCAAAAGAAGGGTCAGGAAGAAGTTCATGGAAATCGGGCTCCAGGTATTTTTGTGGGAATGCGCGCTCAGGCGCAGGCCGCGATGATCTGCAGGAAGTCGGGCGCCTTCAGGGATGCACCGCCGATCAGTCCTCCGTCGATGTCGGACTGGGCCAGCAGGCTGGCTGCATTGGCCGCGTTCATGCTGCCGCCATACAGGATGTGGACACGCTTGGGATTGGTGGTGGCGGCAGCCAGCTGTGCGCGCAGCACCGCATGCACCTGCTGGGCCTGCTCGGGTGTGGCGGTCTTGCCGGTACCGATGGCCCAGACGGGTTCGTAGGCGACCACGATTTCGCTGATGCAGTGACCCACGGTGTGAATGACAGCAGCCAGCTGCCGCTTGACCACCATTTCGGTTTCACCGGCTTCACGTTGCTGCAGGGTTTCACCGACACAGACGATGGGTGTGACACCCACCGCCAGGGCCCGCTGCGCCTTGGCCGCCACGACCTCATCGGTCTCGCCGTGGTACTGGCGACGCTCGCTGTGGCCGACGATGGCATAGCGGCAGCCGAAGTCGCGCAGCATGGCAGCGCTGATCTCGCCGGTGTAGGCCCCTTGCTCATGCGCTGAAACATCCTGAGAACCCCAGTCGATGGGGCTGCCCTTGAGCAGCGACTGCAGCTGGGCAAGGTAGGGAGCAGGCACGCACAGGGCAATGTCACAGGCAGGCGCAGCCAGGCCTTCGAGCATGGCCTTCACCAGGCTTTCATTGGCGGCCAGGCCACCATTCATCTTCCAGTTGCCGGCAATCAGTTTGCGGGTCATATCGGTTTTCCGGACATGTTCAGGGCCAGGTCAGCACAATTTTTCCGATGTGCTGGTTGGTTTCCATCAGGGCGTGGGCATCGGCGGCGCGGGCTGCCTGGAAGGTGCTGTGGATCACGGGCTTGATGCGCCCCTGTTCCAGCAGCGGCCAGACCTTCTCACGCAGCGAACGGGCGATGGCGGCCTTGAAGGCCACCGGACGCGGGCGCAGGGTGGAGCCGGTGATGTGCAGGCGGCGGCGCAGCACCAGACCTGCATTGAAGCCGGCATTGACACCCCCCTGCACGGCAATGATGACCAGACGCCCATCTTCGGCCAGGCACTCGACCTCACGCGCCACGTAGTCACCAGCGACCATGTCGAGAATGACGTCCACACCCTTGCGGCCCGTCAGCTCCCGGGCCACGGCAGAAAAGTCCTGGCTGCGGTAGTTGATGGCGTGATCGGCCCCCAGCTGCAGGCAGGCGGCACACTTGTCGTCGCTGCCGGCGGTGGCGATGACGGTGGCACCAAAGGCCTTGGCCATCTGGATGGCGGTGACGCCGATGCCGCTGGTTCCGCCCTGGATCAGCAGGGTTTCACCCGGTTGCAGACGCCCCCGGTCGAACACGTTGCTCCAGACGGTGAAGAAAGTCTCGGGCAGCGAAGCGGCCTGCACGTCATCGAAGCCGGCCGGCGCGGGCAGGCACTGACCCACCGGTGCCACACACCAGGCGGCATAGCCACCACCAGCCACCAGTGCACAGACGCGATCGCCCACCGACAGGCCGGCTTCGGCCATGGCTGCGATGTCACCCGATTCGATGACGCCCGCAACCTCGAGGCCCGGCAGGTCCGAGGCCCCGGGGGGCGGCGGATAGGCGCCACTGCGCTGCAGCACGTCTGGCCGGTTGACACCGGAGGCAGCCACGCGGATGAGCACCTCACCGGCCCCGGCCACGGGGACCGGGCGCTGCGCGAGGCGCAGCACCTCGGGGCCACCGAAGCTGCCGATCTCGACTGCGGACATCTGGGACATGGCGACGCCCGGGTTCTTACTGCTGTTGCTGCTGCTGGGCTTCGGCGGCGTTGCCGCTGTTGCGGTCGAGCAGCGCTTTCATGGACAGCTTGACACGGCCCTTCTCGTCGGTCTCGAGCACCTTGACCTTGATGACCTGGCCTTCCTTGAGGTAGTCGGTGACCTTCTCGACGCGCTCGTGGGCGATCTGGCTGATGTGCAGCAGACCGTCCTTGCCCGGCAGCAGGTTGACCAGGGCGCCGAAGTCCAGGATCTTGGTGACCGGGCCTTCGTAGACCTGACCCACCTCGACCTCGGCGGTCAGCTCGGTGATGCGGCGCTTGGCGTCTTCGGCGCGGGCGCCGTCGGTCGAAGCGATGGTGATGGTTCCGTCTTCACCGATGTCGATCTGGGTGCCGGTTTCTTCGGTCAGCGCACGGATGGTGGCGCCGCCCTTGCCGATCACGTCGCGGATGCGCTCGGGATTGATCTTCATGGTGTACAGGCGTGGCGCGAAATCGGAGATCTCGGTCTTGGCCTCGCCCATCGCTTCCTGCATCTTGCCCAGGATGTGCATGCGTGCTTCCTTGGCCTGGGCCAGCGCCACCTGCATGATCTCCTTGGTGATGCCCTGGATCTTGATGTCCATCTGCAGCGCCGTCACGCCGTTGGTGGTGCCAGCCACCTTGAAGTCCATGTCGCCGAGGTGGTCCTCGTCACCCAGGATGTCGGTCAGCACCGCAAAGCGGTTGCCTTCCTTGATCAGGCCCATGGCGATACCGGCCACGTGTGCCTTCATGGGCACACCAGCGTCCATCAGCGCCAGGCAGCCGCCGCAGACGGAGGCCATGGACGAGGAACCATTGGATTCGGTGATCTCCGACACCACGCGGATGGTGTAGGGAAATTCATCCTTGGGGGGCAGAGCGGCAATGAGGGCACGCTTGGCCAGACGGCCGTGGCCGATCTCGCGGCGCTTGGGGCTGCCCACGCGACCGGTTTCGCCGGTGGCGAACGGAGGCATGTTGTAGTGCAGCATGAAGCGGTCTTCGAAGTCACCGGCCAGCGCGTCGATGCGCTGCGCGTCGCGATCGGTGCCCAGCGTGGCAATCACCAGGGCCTGGGTCTCACCACGGGTGAACAGGGCAGAGCCATGGGTGCGCGGCAGCACGCTGTTTCGGATCTCGATGGCACGCACGGTGCGGGTGTCGCGGCCGTCGATGCGGGGCTCGCCGGCCAGGATCTGGCCGCGCACGATACCGGCTTCGATGTTGAACAGCAGGCCTTCGACGGCCACGCTGTCGAATTCGACGCCTTCGGCCTTGAGGCCATCCATCACAGCGGCATAGGCCTCACGGCAGGCCTGGGTACGGGCCTGCTTGTTGCGGATCTGGTAGGCGGCTTCGAGTTTGGCCTTGCCCAGGGCTTCGACCTTGGCAATCAGCGGCTCGTCCTTGGCCGGGGGCTGCCAGTCCCACTCGGGTTTGCCGGCATCACGCACCAGTTCATTGATGGCAGCGATGGCGATGTTGCCCTGCTCGTGGCCGAACACCACAGCGCCCAGCATGATCTCTTCGGACAGCTGATCGGCTTCGGATTCGACCATCAGCACCGCGGCCTGGGTACCGGCCACCACCAGGTCCATCTGGCTGTTTTTGCGCTCGGTCTGACCAGGGTTCAGCACGTACTGGCCGTTGATGTAACCCACGCGGGCCGCACCGATCGGGCCGTTGAACGGAATGCCGGACACCGACAGGGCGGCCGAGGTGGCGATCATGGCGGCGATGTCGGCGTCAACCTCGGGGTTGAGCGACAGGGTGTGGATGACCACCTGCACTTCGTTGAAGAATCCGTCCGGGAACAGCGGGCGGATCGGGCGATCGATCAGGCGGCTGGTCAGGGTTTCGAATTCGCTGGGGCGCCCTTCGCGCTTGAAGAAGCTGCCGGGAATCTTGCCGGCGGCGTAGGATTTCTCGAGGTAGTCGACGGTCAGCGGGAAGAAGTCCTGGCCCGATTTGGCTTCCTTGCGGGCCACCACGGTGGCCAGCACCACGGTGCCTTCCATGTCCAGCAGCACGGCGCCGGTGGACTGACGGGCGACTTCGCCGGTTTCCATGCGGACCGTGTGCTGGCCCCACTGGAAGGATTTGGTGACTTTGTTGAACATGGTCATGTGATGCTCCTGTCGTTGTTCAGGGAATGGAACGCATGGGCTGCGTCCGGTGCCTGGAGCCGTCGAGGGCAGAACACGATGCCATTCCAGCGGGGCTGGGCCGTTGACTCAGGCCCGTTGGAATGACACAGCTTCGATCTGCGCGACACGGTTTCCGGGTTGAAAATGCGCAAAACGCCTGAGCCAGCGAACCAACTCAGGCGTCGAGCACATCAGAGCGGGACCAATTACTTGCGCAGGCCCAGTTTCTGGATCAGGGCGACGTAACGGTCGGCGTCCTTGGACTTGAGGTAGTCAAGCAGCTTGCGACGGCGGCTGACCATCTTGAGCAGACCACGGCGACCGTGGTGGTCCTTCTTGTGCTCTTTGAAGTGGGGGGTCAGTTCGTTGATGCGGGCGGTCAGAATGGCCACCTGCACTTCAGGGCTGCCGGTGTCGTTGGCGGCACGGGCGTTGGCCGCAATGACTTCGGCCTTGACGGATTGTTCGATCATAGTTGATTCCGGTAACGGGACGGGCGACCTGCCGCAGCTGAGCCTCGGGCCGGCCTGGAAACCGGCCGGCAGGGCTGCCGCAACGGGCGTGATTGCCACCCATCAAGTGATACCGGATAGGCAGCAACCGCACATTATAGCGCGAGGCAGGAACGATGTCACTTTCTGCTGCACACCGGCGGATTGGTCATGCCAAAACTCAACATATTGCCGCCGTTGATGACGCAGGCGTGGTTCTGGCGGTTCGCCGTCCGCACGTTCACGTAGGTGTTGGTGCCCTCGGTTCGGCGATCAACGATGGTGACCTCCTCCGCCTTGACCCCGAGCGTGCCGCCCACCTCGGAGCGGATGCGCTCGTCACTGAGCATATTGGTGTTGCCAGCCAATGTGCCGCAGCCTGCAAACAGGACCACCAGCGGGATCAGGACGCTTGTACGCAACTTCATGAAACGACTCCTTGTTGAAAAAACTGATTGGCCCATGCCGGGCCATGTGCGGCATCACGACTTGTCGTAGCAGCTGGCGTCGGACAGGTCCATCCACGACGAAACGGCAGCCAGGCTGCCCAGGCCGGAGAAGGCGCGGTCGGTGGCGCCGATGCACAGCGCGGTATCCCGCCCTTTCTTGCCCCAGATGGCGCCGCTCTGCAGGCCGTTGGGCAACACCCAGAGCCCCCAGTTCGCCGCCGCTCTTGAATTGGCATCCGAACGGGAGAACGTGACAATGCCCAGCGGCGTGCTCCTGCCATCGGCCGTGCCGGCGCCAGAGCAGTCCCCGCTGGCATAGCGGACAAAGGTCTGGCTGTACGACACGGCGTTGTCGCCCACCTGCACCACCCGAAGCCTCAGCCGCGACGACCTGGTTGTCCCGCCTGGTATGCAGGTTCGAGACAACCAGTCACCCACCAGACTGGACGCACCGACCGCCAGGCGCTGACCGCCGGGCGAACTGCCCGGACCATCGTCGTCGCCACCGCCTCCACCACAGGCCGCCAGACTGGCCGCCACCAGCAGTGCGCCGAGGCCCCGGGCCGCGGCCCGGTGACCCATGCCTCGCCGGGAGGCCGGCTTGTCCAATGCATGTCTTTTCATCGATCTTCCTTTCAACAAATCGGTGTTTCTTGCAAACCCGGCCGACGGCGTTGCCCGGGCGTTCACCCGCCAGCACCCGGTTCAGGCGTGACATAACCAGGGGCGACACCCCTCAGGGAATGAAGGCGGAGGGGATCAGGCCTGCGGCTTGCGGGCCACGATGAAGACGCGGATGTCCTTGCCTTTGGTGCCGTGGCGCTCGACCGCTTCGACGACCAGGCCGTGGCGAACCAGCGCGGCCTGCAACTGCGCCGCATCGAAGCAGAGCACGTGCGGTGCCTTGCCAATGGCGCGCATCAGCGGCAGCGCCAGACGCGGCACCAGCGGGTTCATCTCGTTGATGCAAGCGGTCTTGGAGATGAACAGCCCTCCGGGCCGAAGCGCCTGCACGGCCGCCTCAATCGCATGGTCCAGGTCGTCGACCAGGTGCAGCAGGTTGAAGGCCAGCACCGCATCCCAGGTGCCCTGCCCGAACACCGGTGCATCGGCATCGGCCACCGCAAAGCCCAGTTGCGGCATGGGCTGGGCGGCCAGCTTCTCGCGGGCGATGGCGATCATTTCGGCCGACACGTCGGTGGCCAGCAGGCGGCGGGTGTGCGGTGCCAGCCGCAATGCGGTGCTGCCGGTGCCGCAACCGATTTCCAACACGTCGTGGCTGGTCGACAGCAGGCCCTGCACCCGCTGCAGCGTGGCCTCGTAGCCTGGCAGGTCGGCAATCGGGTCGGCGGCGTACTTGCGTGCGATGCGGTCCCAGAAACGGGCCTTGCGGGCCAGAGCGGCACTGGCCGACGACAGGGCATGAGACCCGACGGAGGCCGTGGCAGCAGACGAATGACGGGGCATGGCAAAAGGCATGTGGCGTTCGATGAACAATGAACGCCATGCTATCCATGCACGGGCTCGCAGGGAATTGCGGTAAATTGCAGCCCACCTATACATAAACGCATGGATGACATCGACTGGAACCAACTGCGGGCTTTTCTGGCCACTGCCCAGGCCGGCTCGCTATCGGGAGCGGCCCGCCAGCTGGGCCTGACGCAGCCTACCCTGAGTCGGCAGGTCGCGGCCATCGAGCAGCGTCTGGGTGTGACCCTGTTCGAGCGCGTCGGCAAGGGCCTCACACTCACCAGCACCGGGCACGAGCTGCTGGAACACGCCCGCGCCATGGGAGCGGCCGCCGATGCCCTGGGCCTGGCCGCCACCGGCCGCTCACAGGCGGTGGGTGGTGTGGTGTCGGTGTCGGCCAGTGACGCGGTGGCGGCCTTCCTGCTGCCACCGCTGGTGCGGCGCCTGCGCGAGCAGGAGCCGGGCATCGCCATCGAGGTGATTGCGTCCAACGCGCTGAGCGACCTGCTGCGGCGCGAGGCCGACATCGCCATTCGCCACGTCAAGCCCGAGCAGCCCGAACTGATCGCGCGGCTGGTGCGCGAGGCCTCCGCCAGCTTCTACGCTTCCGAAGAGTGGGTCAGCCGGCACGGCCACCCCCGCACGGCGGCCGAGGCCGCCACCCTGCCCTTCGTCGGGGCCGCCCGTGACGGCCAGTACCTGAGGTATCTGCAGGCGCATGGCCTGCCCGTGACCGAGGCCAGTTTCAGCAGCTACGCCGAACACTCGGTGGCCCACTGGGCGCTGGTGCAGCAAGGCCTGGGCATCGGCGCCATGATGGACGACATAGCCCGGAGCACGCGCGGCATCGTCCGCGTATTGGATGAGGTGCCGCCAGTGCGCTTTCCAGTCTGGCTGGTCAGCCACCGAGAATTGCGCACCGCGCGCCGGATCCGGGTCGTGTTCGAGGCGCTGGCGGAGGGGCTGGCGTAAGTACTCAGCTTTTCAGACCGACACCACCCCAACGCCCGCCACGATGGCGGCATGGGCCAGCGCCTGATCCTGGGTGGCGATGGGCAGGCTGCGGCGCAACGCCAGGTCGAGGTAGGCCGCGTCGTAGCTCGTGAGGTCGTAGCGCAAGGACAGATCGAGCAACTGCGACGCGCTGGGCCGGATCGTGTCGATGTCGATCGGCAGTTCGGCCAGCGTGGCCAACATCTGCTGGGCCTGCAAAGCCAACAGGCGCTGGCGTTTGCAGGCGGTGCGCAACACGTTGGTGTATTCCAGCGGCAGCAACGCCGGGGCCACCGCCCGCCCCGTCTGCAGGCGCCGGGCCACGGCATCGCAGTAGGTGTTGGCCTGGCTCTCGATGAGCCAGCCGCAGACCACCGAGTTGTCGATCACGAAAGACATCAGGCCAGGCCCTCACGCGCCAGGGCCTTGATGTCGCCATCCAGAACAAGGCCCTGGCGCAGACTGCGCAGGCGCTCGAAGGCGTCCTGAACGCGCTGATCCTGCTCACGCAGCATGTCGGCGCCTTCTTCGACAAACACGACCAGGCGGGCCACGGGCTTGCCGCGCCGCGTCACGGCCACCGTCTCGCCATGCTCGACACGGTCGATCAGCTCGGACAAATGATTCTTGGCTTGGGCGAGGGGAACGGTAATCATGGCTAGCTACTTCTAATTTTGGCTAGCCAATTATCTCCAAGCATCTGTCGGAGGTCAACATTCCACCACCAGCGGCATCGGCCCGCTGGCCGTGGGCAGCCAGATGTGTTCGCTGCTGCCTTGTACGGGCAAGGCGCCGACGAGTGTGGTGCTGCAGTAGCTGAAACACGCTAGAAATCGGACATGTTCTCGTCCTTGTCGCGTACAGGTGGGTGCATCTTGCTGGAAGCAGTGGCCCCTAACGCGTATCCGACCATGGCAATGCTGACAACGACGGACTTGAAGGCCACCCACTCGGTCCCCATGATGCTCCGCCACAGCGCCCATTCCACCGCCCAACTCCCGAGGACGAAGCCCGCAGGCAGGGACAAAACCACGCCAACAATGCCCCATCGCACCGTTCTCAGATCGCTCATTTGCAAATCCTTGAGCAAATGCCGCCCCCTATCGCATCCATCGTCAGATTTTCACCGACGCGCGCTGGCAACTCACAGACTTCCTTTGGAAACGGGGGCCGAGGTAAAGGCAACGCAAGTGAACAACTCCACTCGCAAATTCTCCGGTCCAAGTCTCGCGAAACCTGATCAGTCGATCGATTTTCACTGCGGGTTGGCAGTAACCCCGCAGCGCACTCGCCTGTTGCACATCTTGAATGTTGACCCGGGCCGCGCCGACTGGGCAGGTGTGGCGACAAACCAAGCGGGTCCACATCGTGCAGCGGGTTGGCATCCACATACCCAAACCGATTCCACCCCCCTTCCAGCCCGATCGGGTCGGCCTGCGTGTAGCGCCCTGACCTTGCATCATAGAACCGGTTGAAGTTGTAGAACAGCCCGTTGCCGTC
>Ga0208242_100140_pt1 | contig 94927 bp, 93 predicted proteins | sample SubbioAug_CSW13A_FD_184825 | JGI IMG/M metagenome (GOLD analysis project Ga0208242, IMG submission 184825) | Serpentinite rock and fluid subsurface biosphere microbial communities from McLaughlin Reserve, California, USA - CR12Aug_CSW13A (SPAdes) | ecosystem: Environmental > Terrestrial > Deep... | reverse complement strand
CGGGCGGCGGCCGAATAGCCTGGCGCTCGAAGCGCCCCGCCGGGAGCTGGCATGACCGCCGTTGATTTCGATAAATTCGTTGAGCGCCTCGCCGACGTTTCGGCCGAAGCCATCATGCCCTTCTTCCGGACCGCGCTCGCCGCCGACGACAAGGCGCATGGCGGCGCGTTCGATCCCGTCACGGAAGCCGACCGCGGCGCCGAGCTCGCCATGCGGCGGCTGATCGAGGCGACCTTTCCCGACCACGGGGTCTATGGCGAGGAATTCGGACACTTACGTGAGAACGCCGAATATGTCTGGGTGCTCGATCCGATCGACGGCACCAAGAGCTTCATCTGCGGCCTGCCGCTGTGGGGCACGCTGATCGGCCTCACGCATCGCGGGCGTCCCTGCTACGGCCTGATGAGCCAGCCGTTTACCCGAGAGCGGTTCTACGGCGACGGCGAGGGCGCATATTGGCGCGGGCCGGCGCGCGGGTCGGAGGGCGCGCGCGGCGTTCTTGAGACGCGCAAGATCGCCTCGCGCCACTGTCCAGAGCTCGCGCAGGCGACGCTGATGACGACATCGCCGCTGCTGATCGACCCGGCGCTGCGCGAGCATTTTCACCGCGTTGAGCGCGAGGCGCGGCTTTCCCGCTACGGCGGCGACTGCTACGCCTATTGCGCGCTTGCGGCCGGCCATGTCGACCTCGTCATCGAGACGAATTTGCACCCCTACGACATCGTCGCGCTGATTCCCATCATCGAGGGGGCGGGGGGCGTCGTCACCAACTGGAGCGGCGGCGCGGCGGCGCTGGGCGGCGCCATCGTTGCGGCGGGCGACCCGGCGCTGCACGAACAGGCGTTGAAGCTGCTCAACGCTTAGGAGACGTGCGCTTCGCCCGGAATGAAAGCGTCGAAGCCACGCCAGAACTGACTGCGAAACTCGTCGCGCTCCATCATGAGTTCATGCTTGGCGCCGGGGACCATCGCGAGAACGCCGCTGTCGAGATTTTGAGCGAAACGCTCGATGGCGGCATTGGAGACGATCATCTCGCGCCCGCAGCCGAACATCAGAATTGTGGCCCGGATTCTTCGGGCATAGTCGGGCGATTCGAAGCCCCTCATGAGACGGAAGGCGGCGTTGACCCAGCCGATCGTCGGATCGCCGATCGCGAGTTGCGGCGCCACCCTGAGAATCGCCGCGTTTCGTTCGAAGCGAACCGGATCTGTGGTCAGGAGATTGCCGTTGAAGGGCTTTTCGATAAAGGAGGCGCCGGTTCCGCCTGGAATGTACATGCCGCCCAGTCCGCACATGTCGAGCGTGTCAGCGAGCCAGCGTGAGGCGCGTGGAAAGCGCAGATTGGCGAGATCGATCATCGGGGCGGTCAGCACGAAACGCTGGAACGGCGTTTTTCCCGCATGCGCCGCGTCCAGCAGGATGGCCGCGCCCATCGAATGGGCGAGAGCGAACCAGGGCTGCGGCCGCTCGCTCAACACCTGGGAGATGAAAACCTCCAGATCGCGTTGATACTGCGAGAAGTCGTCGATATGGCCCTTGCGCGGGTCGGCAAGCTCGCGTTCCGAGCCGGCCTGGCCGCGCCAATCGAGCGCCACCACGTCGAGGCGGCGACTGCGCAACTCCTCGATCGTCTCGAAATATTTTTCGATGAATTCATTGTGGCCCTGAAACAGCGCCACCGTGCCGCGCGCACTTCCGCTGCAGGGAAATGCGGCGGCGCGCAATCGCCGGCCGTCCCGCGTCTTCAGGGAGTAAACGGCGGCGCCCTCGGGGATCGGGTTGCCGGGCGACGCGACAAGTTCTCGCATGGGATCTCCTCGGCGCTTCAGAGCCGAATCTTCGCGCCAAGATAATGCATTTTGGCGACAAGGCCGAACGGCGTCGTTTCAATCGGCGCAAAAGGCGGCGAGACGTTGTGGTTCCGCGAAGTTCATTCTGCCGTTGACGATCGCGTCCACCCGTCCGGAAGCGCCGATCAGATAGTGCAGCGGGGTGACCACGCCGCCGTCGGCCGTGGCGCCGTAGAAGGCCCGCGCGCTCTTTGCTTTCGCGACATCGGTTTTCGTAGAATCACCGACGCGAAAAATCTTCCAGGGCAGGCCGTAGGTTTTGAACTTCGCCAGATCCTTGGGGTAGTCGCTTGCGCGCGCCGAGACGAAGACGATGTTCCAGCGATCCGGGCAGGTGGCGGCGATCGACTTGAAGCCTTTCATTTCGGCGAGACAATTCGGACACCAATATGCCCAAAGGCTCACGAGCGTCGGCCGGCCGTTCGCCATCAGCGCGCGCAGATCGAGCCGCGCGCCATTCGCGCCCACGAGATCGACCTCGCCCAGGGAGGCCTTCATCTCGTCCTCGGTGACCGCGCGCGGCGCGTTCGCGCCGATGATCTCGGCGTGCGCCGATGCAACCGAAGCGCAGAGCAGAACGGTCAACAGAAGAGTTCGCCGCATCATAAGCGTCCGGAGGAAAGGCGGCGCAATAGCGCGCCGCCTTTGAAAATAGAGCGTCGCGGTCAGAACCTCACGGTCAGCCCGGCATAAAAGTTCCGACCCATGCCGGGCACCTGACGCACGCTCGCAAGACCCGCATTGCGTCCGAAGAGGAACGCATTGCGCGAATAGTTCGTCAAGTCGAACCCGCCAAGCGGCAGCGAATAGAGCGCATCGGTGACATTGTCGACGCCAAGGTCTATGCGCATGTTGCTCCAGTCATAGGCGGCGCGGAGATTGAGCAGCGCATATGCCGAGGTCGTGAACTCGCCCTTGTTCGCCGACACGTGATCCTTGGGCGCAACGAGTTGCGTTTCAGCGGCCATGCTCAACCCGCCGATTTGGTGCTCGAGCGCAATGCGCGCATTGGCCGGCATCAGGTTCCACAGACCGTCGCCCTTCTTGATCAAGAACGACGCTACGGAGCACAAGCCGTTGCCAGGCGGACAATACTGCGGATTGCCGATGTCGAGATTTCGTCCATAAACGAAACTGACGACGCCCACCGCCTGCAGCCTGCCGTATTCGGGCGATTCATGCAGCTTCACTCTGCCCGAGCCGTCGACGCCATAGAGCTCCGCATTGAAATTGCGGAACTGCATGATCTGGAAAATATAGGAATTCGCCACCGGGAACGTGTTGAAGGTCCCCCCGGTTCTCGCGCCGTCGATATAGTTCTCGACATAGGTGTAGAAGGGCGAAATCCGCGCTTCCCAATTGTTTGCGCCGGACATGTCGCGCCAGGCGCCGGTGAATGCGACATTGTGCGCCACTTCCGGCTTCAGATTGAGGTTGCCGGTATACCCGTTGCCGTCGCCGAACCAGTTGAACATCGCCGTGAACGGGCCGGCGACCGGCCAAGTATAGCGTTCATAGAGATTGGGCGAGCGCGTCTTGCGCGAATAGCCGAACTCGTAAAGGCTGCCAAGTTCTGGCTCATAGCGCGCCAGAGCGGTCATGTCGAAATTGATGTCGGTGCGCGCGCGATTTTGCGCGTTGAAGATATTGACGGCCAAATTATTCGCGCGCGCGATCAGGGGCGAGTTGGAGAAGATGAAGGGCGTGTAGCTCTGGCCAGGACCAGTGTCCATCCAGACGATGTCGTTACGCACGCCGATCAGGCTGGACCACTGAGGCGTCCAGCGGCGCTCCCATTCGACATACGTGCCAAAGCGGTTGCGCTGGCCGCCGTTGATGTTCACATTCGCGAATGGTCGGCTCAAAGTGCCGGGCGGCGTGGCGAATCCCTGCGTGAAACCGGTGGGATCGGAAGGCCAGTAGTCCTGCAGTCGATAGCCATGGAACTCATTGCCGATGCGGAAGAGATCCTGATCGCTGTAAGGAATTTCCGCTTTTACCGAATAGCCGAAGTCGCGGCCGAGCGCGATCATCGGGTGATTGAGCCAGAATCGGTCCTCCAGGAATCCCATCTTGTGGAAGACCTGATGCCAGTAGGCGCGCGCCTCCAGCGTGCCCCATTCGAAGGCGCCCTTGTAGAGAGCGTCCAGCGAATAGGAGCGATTGCGCGTCATATCCATGCGCTGGTTCGGAAAGCCCTGGTAGGGGATGTTTTGATAGGCGCCGCGGAAGGTGAACAGATGCCCCTCGTTCTGGTAGCCGAGCGTGACGGCGTGATTCTCGGACATGAAGCTCGTTGAGAGAACTTTGTCGCCGTTGCCGCCGGCGTGATAGTTCGTCGCCCGCTGCCAGGAGCCGTTGTAGAGAAGGCTCCAGTGGTCGTTGGCCATGTTGATGTTCGCGGAAACGCCGACGCCGTTGTTGTTGCCGCGGAAGAACGCGGAAACTGTTCCCGTCGCCAGCACTTCATTGTTGGGACCAAAGCGCAGCGTCCCTGGAACCGGCAGCGGCAGATAGGGCACAGGCGGGTAGGGACTTGCGGCGAGGATCGGCGACACCGGCGCGCCGCCCGGACCGACGACCCCGGGCGCGACGACAGGCGTCGCAAAGACCGGCGATTTGGGAGTGACCAGAATAGAGCCGCCGATCGAATCGCCGCCTTTGCTGACGGACGAGACCGCGGTCACGACTTCAACGCGGCCGATCGTGTTCGGATCGGTGTAGCTCGACGGCGAATTCATGTGATTGGCGCAGGAGGACGTGGCCTGCACGCCGCCGACGACAATCTTCAGGCGATCGTCGGCGAGGCCACGGATCGCCGGGAGGCCTGAAACGCCGCCGCCTGTCTGAACGCTCACGCCCGGCTGATGCTCGAGAAGCTTCGCCGTATCCGTTTCGGGAGGTTTTTCCTCCACGATTTCTTTTTGTGTGACGACCGTCTCGTTGGCCTTATCCAGCGGCGGCGTGGTTGGCGTCCCCTGCGCGGCGCCGACGACGATCTGCGGAAGAGAGACTTGGGCCTTGGCGGTCGCAAGCGAGGCCAGGATCAATGCGCAAGCGCTTGCGCCGCGCAGTAGGGCGGGACGGTACATTGGATGAGTTCTCCTGATCCGCCGGCGAACGGCGGTTGAAACGGTGCGTGTTGTGTTTCGTCAGGAGAGAGCGGGAGGCGCACGCGAGCGCGTTTCGCCGGGCCGGCGTCGTTCTCGCGGTTCGAAAGGCCAGGAGTCGAAATAGACAAGCGGGGTAGGCGGCTGTTCGAGCCGCGCCATCGGCGGCTTTTCGGAAATGATCGGCGCCGCGGCAATCTGGCAGGCGCCGCAGTGCGCATGCCAGCCGTGCGCCGGCGCGCCCCTCGGCGCCGTCTCGTCCGCGGCGCCGTGACTCGTGACGCAGAACTCTTGCGTCGCCGACAGGGCAGCATGCGGCGCGATCGTCGCCTGCAACAATGCCGAAACGACGAAAAGCGTCGCAACAAGAAAGGCGCGCAGGCCTTTCCGCCTTGCGTTCGTCTTTGCTCTCGTCATTGAAGCCGAAGTCGCCATGCCGCCGCGCCAATTCATTTTGTGCAACTTAGCCGCTACGTTTTTCTCCGTTTCCCCCCGATCGGGAGGGTGGCGCCCGGCGTTTGCGTAAATTCTTGTCCTTGTTGCAGTTGCGCAACACAGACGCTAAGCTGCGATTGATTGACGCCCTGGTTTTCTACAGGTTCTCCTAGGCTCCAGGGCAGTGCGACGTTTCGCTGCGTGGCAAGCGCCATCGCGAAGACCGGCTTTGCCAAGGTGTGGCGAGAGGTCGCACCGGGTGAAGACATGACCTTGACGAAAGATGCGGATGCGCGCGTCATCGTGGCGATCAAAGCCGCGGGCGCCGAAGCGCAGCACTGGCCCGATACGCTCGACGAGATTGCGCGTTTGCTGGATGCGCGCTTTGCAGCGCTGCTGTTCGAAGACCGTTGTTCGGCGCTGTTGGAGCTCAAGCATTCGACACGCGCCGAGAAAGCGTGGATCGTCGAATATCTGCGCAACCATCGCAAACTTGATCCGATCAAGGCGCGCGTCCTGGCCGAGATTGGCGTCGGTCGGGCGTTCTCGTCGGAAGACTTCGTCTCCCTGGAAGAGCTTCATCAAAGCGGCGCCTACCAGCGCTGGATGGCGCCCTTCGGCCTCGCCGATATGATCGGCGGAGTCATTCACCGATCCGAGACGGGCGTCTGCCTATTCGTCGCCTTTCGCGATGAGGCCGCGGGTCTCGCCGACATCGAGGCGAAGAGGCGGCTTGACGCGCTTCTGCCGCATCTCGCGACGGCCATCGCGCGCCATAAGCCGGCGTCTGACACATCGGCTCTCGTCGAATTGTTCGCGGAGCTGACGTCGCCCGTGCTTGTCGTCGACAGCAGGATGCGCATCGTCCATAGGAATCGCAGCGCCGACGAGATGCTCGGCGAAGGCGACGCGCTGGCGATCTTTGGCAATACGCTGACTGTGCGCGATCCGCACGCCAAGGAGGCTTTGGAGCGTGCGCTCGCCCAGATCGGCGGCGCCGACGCGGAAGCCTTCGCGATCATGGTGAAGCGCGGGGAGTCGCGCTGCTGCGTGATGCATGTGCTGCCGCTGTCCAAGGGACTGTCGGCATTGTTCATGCGCAGGCTCGCGCTCAATTCCAGCGAAAGTGGAGAGGTCGCGGCGGGCGTATTCGGCCTCACCGCCCGCGAGAGTTCGGTGCTGCTCGCCATCGCCGAAGTGGGCGGCGTCCCGGCCACCGCGCGCGCTCTTGGTCTGAGCGAGGGAACTGTCAAAGGTTATCTGAAAAGCATTTTCCAGAAGACTGGCGCGACCCGCCAGGCGGATCTGGTCAAGCTCGTGCTTGCTCTGGAGTCCCCCTTCCGCGCGCCGGAGCGCCATGCGCTGCCGACGGAGGGTTTGTTATCCGCGTCGCCGGCGCCTCTTGAACGACGCCGCAGCGCTTCTTAAATCGTTGCCAGCGCGGGCCGTAACGGACGCGCTAAGAGGCGCGGCGCGATAACGCTAGCGCGCCGCATGTCGCTCAACTGGAGGATATGTCATGCGTCAGTTCGATCTCTCCCCGCTGTACCGCCAGACCGTCGGCTTCGACCGTCTGTTCAATCTGCTCGATCAGGCCAGCGGCTTCGAGACGTCCCAAAGCTACCCGCCTTACAATATCGAGCGCACGGGCGAGAACGCCTATCGCGTGACCCTCGCGGTCGCCGGCTTCTCGCGCGAGGAACTGTCCGTCGAGACCAAGGAAAACACCTTGGCCATCAAAGGTTCGAAAGAGCCGGCGCAGCCTGCGGAGGGCCGCGAGGTCCTGCATCAGGGCATCGCCGCGCGGGCCTTTGAGCGTCGGTTCCAGCTTGCCGACCATGTGGTCGTAACAGGCGCCAGCCTCGTCAACGGCTTGCTGCACGTCGATCTCGTGCGCGAGATTCCAGAGGCGCAGAAGCCACGCCGCATCGACATCGGCGTGACGACGCCGTCTGCGACGATCGTCGAGTCCAAGGCTGCGTAACGGCCAAAGTTCTAAAGTGACAATGCAAGAGGCGCCGTTTTCGGGCGCCTCTTTTGTTATCCGCCGGCTTTCGGCTTTGCGGCGCTGTCGGGCGTCTTCGCCGTCGCTGAACCAGTAGGGGCTGGAGCCGGCGGCGTGGACGCCGTCGGAGTTACGACAGTCGCGCCGCTCGCGCCTGACGGCGGGACGATCGCCCGGCGCGAGGAGCCTCCGGCGGCGCGGGCGGCCGCTGCGCGCTTCGCAGGCGCGGACAAGCTAGCCGACGACGTGGCGGCTGGTTTTTCAGCCGTCTGCTCCGCTGGGGGCGCGGCGCTTGGCGCATGAGCAGCCGAGACCGGCGCCGGCGGCGTCGGAGCGCTCTCAGGGCTTTTTGGCGACTGCTGCGTCGCTTGCGTTTGCGGCGCGCTGGCGGGATCAGCTTTCGGCTCCCCAGACGCCGCGTCCGCCTGCTTGCCGGCGGGCGTTTCCTTGGCGGTCTGCGCTGAAGGAGCCGCGCCAGAGTCCGGCGCCTTTTCAGCAGAGGTCGCTGACTTAGCTGAGCTTTCGCCAGTCGGCTGCGGCCCTTGTGTCGCTTGCGCCGGCGCAGGGACGCTGGCGTCGTTAGACTTCGGCTCTCTCGGAGCCGAAGTGGCCGGCTTGTCGCCAGCGGTTTTATCGGCTGTCGCCGCCGGAGGCGTAGCCGTTGCATCGGAGCTCTTCTGTTCCGGGCTTGGCGCGGGCGGCGTCTCAGCGCCCGACGCAGACGGCGTCCTGGCGCTCTGAGCGTTGGGCTCCTGCAACCGGGCCGCGGACGGCGGCGTCTTCGGCTCGGTCGACGTGGCCGCGGCCGGAGCAGGGGAGGCGGCAGGCGCGATCGCCATTGGCGCCTCGGAGGGCGCCTCGGGCTTTGTCGTCGGGGCGATTGCGCGCGAACTCTTCGACGCCGCGCTTTTCTGAGCCGCCCGAGCGCGCTGGCTGTTCGGCGCCTTATCCGCCAAAGCTGCGCCGCCGGGCAGCTGGCGTCCACGATCCGCGGCCGGGCCAGGGGCTCCGGAAACGCCGGCGCCCTGCGGCGGGTATGGAGCGCCGCCCGTCGAGGGGGGCGTCCCATAAGCGTCGCCGCCGGAGGGGCCGTACTCGCCGCCGTAGCGCGGTCCCCGATCATACATCGGCGGAGGCCCGAGTCTCACCGCGCGCAAGATGCGGCCCTCATAGGGGTCGATGATGAAGCGCATGTCGCCTTCCCGGCGACTGACGCCGGTCGCGACGATCTGCTCGCCGCGACGCCCGAGCGGCCCAACCAGTCGATAGCCCTCTCGTCCAAGAATCGAGGCGACGGCCCGACGGGGCGCGAAACCTGGCTCCTCTGGTGGAATTTGCTGGCGGTAGCTATAGGCGAACGGCCGAAAGAAAAACTGCGCGAAGGCGTGATGCGGAACGGCGGCGCTTGCCGCCAGCGCCAACGCGAACGGCAAAACCGCTTTCCCCTTGAATGACCGCATTGTTTCTTCCCTGTTCAGCCCTCTCGGCCGCGCGGATGCTCTGACAACAATGCGGCGAGCATTAGACCGGCAAGCGCCGAAAGCCCAAGCGATTGCTTGTCACTTCAACGCAAATCTGGCACTAAGTTAGCCCGCAGATATGTCAGCCTTGCTGACCTTAAGGCGGCGCTCGCTTTTGGAGAACTCTGTGTTCATTTGCATGGCCCGCCGCTCGACACGCGCCGTGGCCGACGTAAATGAGTGGGCTCGCAAAGCGGCGCGTGCCTTGCGTTGCGCCCGGACGTGAGACGAGGCGCGAGGGATTCGCAACCGACGTTGCGAATCTGCGTGCGGGGAATGCGAGAGTCGGCTGTGACGATTTCGGTCACGCCTATGACAGTTTTGTGGTTCGATGAGCGGGCGGGAGGGGCGCAGGAAAAGGCGCGCCGTCCTGTCGAGGAGACGCCAAATGACGAAAGCCGCCGAGCACTTCGCTGAAGCCGGACCGCAGCCGCTCGGCCGCGACCCCGCTCTTCCGCAGGCGCAAGGGCTTTATGACCCCGCCAAGGAGCACGATTCCTGCGGGGTAGGCTTCGTCGCCAACATGCGCAACGAGAAGTCGCATGCCATCGTCGAGATGGGCTTGCAGATATTGCTCAATCTCGATCACCGGGGCGCGGTTGGCGCTGATCCGAAGCTCGGCGACGGCTGCGGCATCCTGATTCAGATCCCCCATGGGTTCTTCAAAGCGGAGTGCGCGAAGCTCGGCATGGAACTTCCCGCCGCCGGCGATTACGCCATCGGGCAGTTCTTCCTGCCGCGCGATCCAGAAACGCGCGCACTTGCGCGCGGCATCATCGATAAGTCGATCGAAGAAGAGGGGCTCGTCGTTCTTGGCTGGCGCGATCTTCCCGTCGATTCGAGCGATCTCGGCGAGGCGGTGAAGGCCGTCGAGCCGCATCACGCGCAAATCTTCATCGGGCGCGGGCCGAATGTCGCTGACGCCGACATCTTTGAGCGGCGCATCTATCTTGCGCGCAAGGCGGCCTCGAACGAAATCTACCGGCTCGGCAACGGCGGACGGGAGTTTTACGCCGTCTCGGTTTCGTCGCGCACCATCGTCTACAAGGGCATGGTGCTCGTCTCGCAGCTCGGCGAATATTTCCTCGATCTCAAGGACGAGCGTTTCATTTCGGCGCTGGCGCTTGTGCATCAGCGCTTCGCGACGAACACCTTCCCCTCGTGGCGGCTTGCGCATCCCTATCGCTTTGTCGCGCATAACGGCGAAATCAACACGCTGCGCGGCAATCTGAACTGGATGGCGGCGCGCCAGGCGTCGGTCTCCTCGCCGCTGTTTGGCGACGGGATCAGCAAGCTGTGGCCGATTTCCTATGAGGGCCAATCCGACACGGCCTGTTTCGACAATGCGCTCGAATTCCTTGTGCGCGGCGGCTATTCGCTCGCGCATGCGGTGATGATGCTGATCCCGGAGGCTTGGGCCGGCAATCCGCTGATGGACGCCGACCGCAAGGCTTTCTACGAGCATCACGCGGCGCTCATGGAGCCGTGGGACGGTCCCGCCGCCATGGCCTTCACCGATGGGCTCCAGATCGGCGCGACGCTCGACCGGAACGGCCTGCGGCCTGCGCGCTATCTCGTCACCGACGACGGCCTCGTCGTCATGGCTTCGGAAATGGGCGTGTTGCCGATTCCCGAAGAAAAGATCGTGACCAAGTGGCGTCTCCAGCCTGGCAAGATGCTGCTTGTCGATCTGGAGCAGGGACGCATCATTTCCGACGACGAGATCAAAAAGGCGCTGTCAAACTCTCATCCTTACAAGGAGTGGCTGGCGCGCACGCAAATTCAGCTCGAGGACCTGAAGCCCGTCGATACGCGTCCCGCGCGATGGGACGTGTCGATGCTCGACCGTCAGCAGGCCTTCGGCTACACGCAGGAGGATCTCGACCTTTTGCTTTTCCCGATGGCCGTCACAGGCCAGGAGGCGATCGGCTCGATGGGCACGGACACGCCCGTGTCGGCGCTCTCCGACAAGGAGAAGCTGCTCTACACCTATTTCAAGCAGAACTTCGCGCAGGTGACCAATCCGCCGATCGATCCGATCCGCGAAGAGCTGGTCATGAGCCTTGTGTCCTTCATCGGGCCGCGGCCCAACATTCTCGACCACGAAGGCTCGGCGAACACAAAGCGCCTCGAAGTGCGCCAGCCGATCCTTACGAGCGAGGATCTCGAAAAGATCCGCTGGATCGGCACGGTCGAGGATAGTTTCGACACCAAGACGATCGACGTCACTTACGACGCCGCAAAGGGCGCCGAAGGCATGCACGCGGCGATCAAGCGGCTATGTCAACGCGCCGAGGAGGCGGTCAGCGGCCGCTACAACATCATTATCCTCTCGGACCGCATGGTCGGTCCGGACCGCATTCCCATCCCGGCGCTGCTCGCGACCGCGGCGGTGCATCATCACCTGATCCGCAGGGGATTGCGCACCTCCGTCGGCCTCGTCCTCGAGACCGGCGAGGCGCGCGAGGTGCATCATTTCTGCTGCCTCGCGGGCTACGGCGCCGAGGCGATCAACCCTTATCTCGCCTTTGAGACGCTCATCGCCTCCGCGGAGGAGTTTCCCTCCGACGTCGACGGTCCGACCGCCGTCAAGCGCTTCATCAAGGCGGTCGACAAGGGCATTCTCAAGGTGATGTCCAAGATGGGCATCTCCACGTATCAGTCGTATTGCGGCGCGCAGATCTTCGACGCCGTCGGTCTTGCGCAAAGCTTGATCGACGAATTCTTCACCGGCACGACGACGCGCATCGAAGGCGTCGGGCTCGAAGAAATCGCGCGCGAGACCGTGCGTCGCCACCGCCTCGCTTTCAGCGACGCGCCTGTCTACAAGGAGGCGCTCGACGTCGGCGGCGATTACGCCTACCGCATCAGAGGCGAAGCGCACAGCTGGACGCCGCAAACCGTGTCGCTGCTGCAGCATGCCGTGCGCGGCAATGCGCAAGACAAATATCGCGCTTTCGCCAAGCTCCTGAATGAGCAGGACGAGAAGCTACTCAATCTGCGCGGTCTGTTCCGCGTCAAAGGCGCTGAGGAGGACGGTCGGAAGCCGATTCCGCTCGACGAGGTCGAGCCCGCGAACGAGATCGTCAAGCGCTTCTCGACGGGCGCCATGTCGTTTGGCTCAATCTCGCGCGAAGCGCATACGACGCTCGCCATCGCCATGAATCGCATCGGCGGCAGATCGAACACCGGCGAGGGCGGCGAAGAGGCGGATCGATTCAAGCCGCTGCCGAACGGCGACTCGATGCGCAGCGCCATCAAGCAGGTGGCGTCCGGCCGCTTTGGCGTGACGACGGAATATCTCGTCAACGCCGACATGATTCAGATCAAGATGGCGCAGGGCGCAAAGCCCGGCGAAGGCGGCCAGCTGCCCGGCGACAAGGTCGACGCTGTCATCGCCAAGGTGCGCCATTCGACGCCCGGCGTCGGCCTGATCTCGCCGCCGCCGCATCACGACATCTATTCAATCGAGGATTTGGCGCAGCTCATCTTCGACTTGAAGAACGCCAATCCGCGCGCCGCCGTGTCGGTGAAGCTCGTTTCGGAAGTCGGCGTCGGCACGGTCGCCGCCGGCGTCTCCAAGGGCCGCGCCGATCATGTGACGATCTCCGGTTTCGAGGGCGGCACCGGCGCGTCGCCGCTGACCTCGATCAAGCACGCGGGTTCGCCCTGGGAAATCGGGCTCGCCGAAACGCATCAGACGCTTGTGCTGAACAATCTGCGTTCGCGCATCGCCGTGCAGGTCGACGGAGGCTTGCGCACCGGCCGCGACGTGGTGATCGGTGCGCTGCTCGGCGCCGATGAGTTCGGCTTCGCTACGGCGCCGCTCATTGCGGCGGGCTGCATCATGATGCGCAAGTGCCATCTCAACACGTGCCCGGTCGGCGTGGCGACTCAGGACCCCGTTCTGCGCAAGCGCTTCGTCGGCTTGCCGGAACACGTGATCAACTTCTTCTTCTTCGTCGCCGAAGAAGCGCGCGAGCTCATGGCCTCCATGGGTTATCGCAACTTCGACGAAATGATTGGGCAGATGCAGATGCTCGACAAGGAGAAGGCGATTGCGCACTGGAAGGCGCGCGGTCTCGATTTCTCCAAGCTGTTTTTCAAGCCGCAGGGAGAAGGCGGCGCGATCCGTCACAGCAAGACGCAGGATCACGGCCTGGACAAGGTCCTCGACAACAAGCTCATCGCCGAGGCGCGGGCGGCGCTCGATCGCGGCGCGAAGGTTTCCATCGAAACGCCGATCCGCAACGTCGATCGCGCCACGGGCGCGATGCTCTCCGGCGAGGTCGCGCGCATCTACGGCCATGCGGGACTGCCCGAGGACACGATCGACATCCGCGCGACGGGCACGGCGGGTCAGAGCTTTGGGGCGTTTGTCGCGCGCGGCGTGACGCTGCGTCTGGAAGGCGAAGCCAACGACTATGTGGGCAAGGGCCTCTCGGGCGGAAAACTGATCATCTATCCGTCGCGCGACGCCGGGCAGATCGATCCCTCTAATTCGATCATTGTCGGCAACACCGTTCTCTATGGCGCCATCGCCGGCGAATGCTATTTCCGCGGCGTCGCCGGCGAACGCTTCGCCGTGAGAAATTCGGGCGCGCTCGCCGTCGTCGAGGGCGTTGGCGATCACGGCTGCGAATATATGACGGGCGGCGTCGTGGTGGTTCTTGGAAAGACCGGGCGCAACTTCGCGGCCGGCATGTCGGGCGGCATCGCTTATGTTTTGGACGAGGATGACGCGTTCTCGACGCGTTGCAATCTCGCGATGGTCGACCTCGAGCCGGTGCGCGACGAGGAGGCCGTTATGACCGAGACCTATCACCAGTCCGGCGATCTGGAAGGCCATGGCCGCGTCGATGTGATGAGCGACATGACGCGCTTTGACGCCGAGCGGCTGCGTCAGCTGATCGCCAATCACCTGCGCTACACCGGCTCGACGCGGGCGCGCGACATTCTGGCGGATTGGCCAAATTACATGGGCAAGTTCCGGAAGGTGATGCCGGTCGAGTATCGGCGCGCGCTCAATGAACTTAACGCCCGCAGAAACCAGCCGCAGCAGTTGAAGGCGGCGGGGGAGTGACTTGGGCTACGGCTACGCAGAATGCTTGACCGTAGCCTTTGCTTTTGCCTTTATCGGCAGTGATTGTTAAAGAGGGGGAGTCGGGCTAACCTGTTTTAAACTCGGCGGTTTTTCCTTGACGGCGGCCAGGAAGCCTGATGCGAGACGACTCCAGAGTGTACAGCTTGCCGCGCTGGCCCGCGATGCGCTGGCTCGTCAACCCGGGGCATGGCGCGACTCGCGACATTCAAGTGGCGTTGATTGGCGGGTTGTTCGGAACCCTGCCAGTCTTCTTTGGCGGCGTGATCAATACGATTGTCGTGTCGGGAGCGATTGCGGCGCGCGAACAGACGCTCCCTTTCGTCGCTTGGTTCGTCTTTGAAATCGTGCTCGGAGTCGTGCGTCTGATCGTACTGAGCGTCTCGCGTCGCGAGGCTCTCGCGCATCGCCAGACGCCGACCGACGTCTATCTCCTGCTTCAGCTTTTCTGGAGCAGCGGCGTCGGTTACGGCGCTTTTATAAGTCTCGCGAGCGGCGACTGGGTGTCCGCGACGCTCGCTTGTCTGTCTGGGACCGCCATGGCCGGCGGCATCGCATTTCGGAATTTTGGCGCGCCGCGTCTCGCCGGCGCAATGATCCTGACGAGCCTCGGCCCGTTTCTGCCGGGCGCTGCCCTCTCTGGCGAGCCGTTGCTTTATCTCGTATTTCTTCAGATTCCCCTATATCTCGCCGCCATGATGGCCGCCGCCTACAGCCTGAACAAAATGCTTATTGTGACGATGCAGTCCGAACGCTTGAACGACCACCGGGCCAAGCATGATTCGCTCACCGGCCTGTCGAACCGCGTCGGACTTGCCGCCGCCGTCGATGCGAATCTGAATGGCGCGCAAACGCACGGCGGCGATTTGGCCGTGCTTTTTCTTGATCTCGACAACTTCAAAGCGGTCAACGACACCTATGGACACGCCGCCGGAGACAGGCTGCTCAAGTCGGTGGCGGAGCGCCTCCGCCAGTCTTTGCGCGCGACCGACGTGGCGGCGCGGATTGGCGGCGACGAATTCGTCGTGCTCGCCAGGAGTTTGACGAGCGAGCAGGCGGCGGAGCTGAGTCACCGGCTGACGAATTCCATATCGGCGCCATATGACCTCGGCGACGGCGTTCACGCGACGATCGGAGTCAGCGTCGGCATAGCTCTGGTGCCGGAACAGGGGGCGGACGCCGAGGCGCTTCTCGCGGTGGCCGACGAAGCGCTTTACGAGGCGAAGGCTCAGCGGCAGGTGAAATTGCTGCACACCCTCGTCAAGGAGGATCAGTCTCGCCGTATCGTACCCGCGGCGCGCGGCATGAGCCCCAGCACTCGATAGCGCATGCTGGCGACGGTCAGTCTCATAACGCCGAAGCTTCGCGGCTTGACGGCGACCCCTCGAAAGCGTTTAGAAAACATCCAAGATTGCGGCAGCTCAGCGCGCTCCGGAAAGCCAATTCGCTTTTTTCGCGCCTGACGGCCGCGCCAATGAGAAATGTCGTTGCGGCCGCGACGCGCGGCGCGAGAGGTGCGCGATAGATGGGTAAGGTGACCGGGTTTCTCGAGATCGACCGGCATGACCGCAAATACAAGCCGGCGGCCGACCGCATTCGCCATTATCGCGAATTCGTCATTCCCTTGTCGGACGAGACCACGCGCAGCCAGGCCTCGCGCTGCATGGATTGCGGCATTCCTTTTTGCCACAACGGCTGTCCGGTCAATAATCAGATTCCCGACTGGAATGACCTCGTGTACCATGGCGAGTGGCGGCGCGCGCTCGTCAATCTCCATTCCACCAACAACTTCCCGGAGTTCACGGGCCGCATCTGCCCGGCGCCCTGCGAAGCGTCGTGCACGCTGAACCTCCAAGACCAGCCGGTCACCATCAAGACTATCGAATGCGCGATCATAGATCGTGGGTTCGAGCAGGGCTGGGTGGTTCCCGAGCCGCCCAAGCGCAAAACAGGCAAGAAGATCGCCGTCGTCGGCTCCGGGCCGGCGGGACTTGCGGCGGCGCAACAACTGGCGCGCGCCGGCCATGACGTGCATGTCTACGAAAAGCAGGCAAAGGCGGGCGGCCTGCTGCGCTACGGCATTCCTGACTTCAAGATGGAGAAGCACCTCATCGACCGCCGCGTTCAGCAGATGGAGGCGGAAGGAGCGGTGTTTCACTGCGGCGTTCATGTCGGCGTCGATCTGTCCGCCGCCGATCTGGTCGCAGGCCATGACGCCGTTGTCCTCGCCGGCGGCGCCGAACAGCCGCGCGATCTGTCGATCCTCGGCCGCGAATTGCGCGGGGTTCACTTCGCGATGGATTTTCTGCCGCAGCAAAATCGCCGGGTCTCTGGCGAGCCGCTCTCGACCAATGAGCCGATCCTCGCCACCGGCAAACATGTCGTGGTCATCGGCGGCGGCGACACCGGCTCGGACTGCATCGGCACCTCGGTGCGCCAGGGGGCGCTTTCGGTCACCCAGCTCGAAATCATGCCGCTTCCCCCCGAAAAGGAAAACAAGCTGCTGACGTGGCCCGACTGGCCGCTGAAGCTGCGCACGTCCTCCTCACACGACGAAGGTTCGTCGCGCGAATTTTCGGTGCTGACGCGCGAATTCGAAGGCGCGGAAGGCGCGGTGAAGGCGCTGCGCTGCGTGCGCGTCGACGGCAAAATGCAGGAGGAGCCCGGGAGCGACTTCAGGATTAAGGCCGATCTCGTGCTGCTTGCGATGGGCTTTGTGTCGCCGGTGCGCGAAGGCCTGCTCGAAACGCTCGGGGTTGATCTCGATTCGCGCGGCAATGTCGCGGCGGACACGCGCGCCTATCGGGCGTCTCGCGAAAAGATCTTCGCCTGTGGAGACATGCGGCGCGGACAGTCGCTCGTCGTCTGGGCCATTCGCGAGGGACGCCAATGCGCCCACTCGGTGGACGAATTCCTGATGGGCGAAACCAATCTGCCAAGGTGAGAGTAAATGGACAGTGAAAAGCTTAATCTGTGGTATTGTGATACCTTCGTCAGCACGCCCTGGCAGTTTTACCTTCTCATCGTGCCGCTCTTGGGGGCCTTCTTCTACGGCCGGGGGAAATATAAGCTCGCCTGGTCTCTGATCGGCGTTTGGCTCGTCATCCAATTGATCTTTTCGGCGCTCACCAATCTCGTGTTCACTTGCTCGCTCGAATAGGGCGCAAACGAAAAGGCCCCGGCAAACCGGGGCCTTTCGTTTGACCGAGAGCCGGCTTACAGCACGACGACCGTGGCGCCCACCTTCACGCGGCTGAACAGATCGGTCACGTCATTGTTCAGCATGCGGATGCAGCCCGATGAAACCGCCTGTCCGATCGTCCAGGGCTCGTTCGAGCCGTGGATGCGGAACATCGTGTCGCGATTGCCCGAGAAAAGATACATCGCGCGCGCGCCCAGCGGGTTGTCCTCGCCGCCAGTCATGTGGCGCGGCAGATCGGGACGGCGCTTCAACATCGCCGCCGGAGGCGTCCAATCCGGCCAGGCTTCCTTGCGGCCGATGTGCGTCCGGCCTTTCCAAGTGAAGCCCTGGCGGCCGACGCCGACGCCGTAGCGCACGGCCTGTCCATTCGGCAGCGACAGATAGAGATAGCGGTTGTTTGTGTCGACGGTGATGGTGCCAGGACGCTCATTGGTCGGGTCCTGCACGATCTCGCGCGTCGTGGTCGGATATTCGCGCGCGAGCCGCGCGTCTTCTTGATCCCCGTAATAGGCCTGCGGGTCCTGCGCGCCGTAATTGGCCTGCTGATCCTGACCGCCGTAATAGGCTTGCTGCTCACGCGCGTCATAGTAGGACGCGGTCATCTCCTGCGCGCCCGCCGACGGATCAAACAGCGCCATGAAGGAGTTTTCCTGAGCGCTGACGGCGGAAGACGAAAGTCCCACAAAAGCGGCGACGGCGGCGACCTTCAGAAAGCGGCTGGCGTTGAATTCACGGCGGGACATGACGGCGGCTCCACAATTTCTCTCTGTCGTGCAGAGAGAATGCAGAACCACCGAAAAGCGTTCCGTGCGCGAACGCACAAATCGTTAGCGCGGCTGAGAAGGAGCGTTCGCCGCCGGGCGCCAGCTGTAGTCGTCGGCGCGATTGCTGCGCGGATTCTGGTCCCCGCCCTCGACGAAAACATGTCGCGCGAGCGCCTGCGCGGGCGTGCCTGCATCCGCCGCCGCTTTAGCGGCCGGGGTTCTCCTGGCGAGCTCTGTCGCCGCTCCGGCGCCCGTCAGTTGCTGCGTCGGGCCGACGGCAGGTCGTTCGGGTAAGCTCGGCGCCGCCGATGGACCGCCGACGGGCGAGCGGAATACGATCGGCTGACCGTCCGCTGGGGCGGCCGCCACGGGTTGCTGGGGCGGAGTCGCGCCCGCCTCAGGCTGAGGCGCCGCCGGCGCGCCAGCGACTGGCGCCTGCTGGCGAGAGGCGTCGTAATATTTCTTGATCTCGCCTTCGACGAAATGGGCGACGCTGCGCGCGCCGGCGTCGGTGAAGTGCACGCCGTCCGCAGAGCGCAGCTTAACGATCTGGCCGTTGATGTCCGGCCCGAAAGCGCTGTACTGCCCATGTTCGTCGGTCATCGCGTCCCAGAGATCGACATAGGGAATATTGGCGTGCGCCGCGCGCGCCTTGAAGATTTCATTGAGCTGCGCCATGTCGGCGGACAGCCGCTCGTTCTTCATGACCGGCAGACCGACCCAAATGACCGGGATATTCTTTTCCTTAAAAGCCGCAATCACCGCATCCACCCGCGCTGCATAGATTTCGCGCCATCGCGGCGACAGCGGCTCGATTGACTCTTGGCCCTGCTGGATCGCTTGACGGTCATTACTGCCGAGCATGACGACGGCGACATTTATCTTCTGCGGGTCGGCGGCGATCTCTTTCGCCGCCTTTGGCCAGTCGTAGAAGTCTTCGCGCACGAGACCGCTGCTTTCCCGGCCTTTTCGAAGGATGGCAACGTCGGGGCGATCCGAAAACCCGTCTTTCAGGCCGTTTGCGAGAAGCAGTCCCAGTGTGTCGCCGATCGTCGCGACGACGAACGTCGGCTGGGTAACGGCCGTGTTCTGAGACTGGTCGGGGGCGGCGCCGTCCGTACGCTTCGCCGCGCGTCGCGGATTATCCGTCTGGCCGTGCCAGTATGTCGGGGCGCGATTCTCGCGGTGCGGCATGATCCGTCGCACTCTTGGCTCGCCGCGAGGTCCCCAGCCATGCTGCGGATGGCCGCCAAAGATGCCGCCAAAAAATTCCGTAAAAGGGTCCTGCGCGAAGGACGCGCCGGGCGTCGCGCTCGTCAACAATGCGCCAAGAAAGAGCGCCATAACACGGCGCAGGGTCGGTACGCTCCTAGACATGGCCGCGATTATAGCGCGTCCCGAACGCCTTGGCATCCTAGTTACGATTCTTCACTTAATTGTGTGGCGCATAGCCTTGACGCCTGGAGCGGTTTTGGCGTCAATCGTCAGCAACTGGGCGGGATTTAGGAGAAGCGAGATGCGGCGCCGTAACCGGGGGTCGGGCGGAGTTTGGACGCGAGCTGCCGCGACCGCGCTTTTGGCGCTTGCCGCCGCCACGGCGGCCGCCCAGCCCGCACGCGAAGAAAACCCGCCGGCGGAATTTCGAATTCTGCCTTACTCCGGACTGACGCCATACTGCATCGATCCGACGATTCTCAACGAAGTCGTCAAGGGTTTTGCTGCAAGAGAAGCGTGGTTCTGGAATTCGCCTCTGGTCATTGTGGCCTTTGACGGCGTCGAGGACATCGGCGCCCGCAACAACGGCCTGAGCTATATTCCCCGTCGCTATTGTCGCGCGCTGGCGCTTTTTAACGACGGCGTAAGACGCGAGGTCGTCTACAATATCGGAGAATCCTTGGGCTTTATCGGTGCGGGACCTGGCGTGACATGGTGCGTCGTCGGGCTCGACCGTAATCATGCCTTCAGTCCCAATTGTCGAGCCGCAGGGCCTTAGCGTCCTTTCGTAGAGTCTTTGAAATGAGAAGAGTTTTCGTTCGTTGCGCCGCATGGGCGCTCATTGTTGGCGCGCTGGCGTGGGGCGGATTTTTCGGCGCTATCGCGAAGGAAGGCGACTGCACCGGGGAGGATTGCGCCAATCGCGCGGCCTCGCGGTCCGGCGCGGCGCGCGACTTCGACTTCTACGTGCTGGCGCTCAGCTGGTCGCCCGGCTTCTGCGAAAGCGTCGAGGGCGCGCGTGACCAGTGCGAGCCGGGAAAGGGACTCGGCTTCGTCGTTCACGGGCTCTGGCCGCAATATGAAAGCGGCGTCCCGAGCGGATGTCCGGGCGCGCCTTCCCCATCGCGCGTCGCGCTCGAAAAGGCGGCAGGCTTGTTTCCCGACGAGCGGCTGGCGCGTTATGAGTGGCGCAAGCATGGAGTCTGCAGCGGCAAAAGCCCGAGCGACTATTTCGCCGACGTGGCGCGCGCCCACGCCGCCGTGGCCATCCCGCCGCTTTTCGTCAAACCCACCCGCGACCAGACCTTTACGCCGATCGACGTCGAGCGCGCCTTCTACGAAGCCAATCCACAGCTGCGGCCCGGCATGATGGCGGTGTCGTGCCGCCGGGGCGTTATGGACGGCGTGCGCATCTGCCTGTCCAAGGACCTGCGCGAGTTTCGCGCCTGTCCTGCCGTTGCGCAGCGTGGTTGCCACGTTCGAGAAATCAGCGCGCCCAAGCCGCTGTAGCACATATGAACTATCGCCACGGGTTTCACGCCGGCAATTTCGCCGACGTCTTCAAACATGCGCTGCTTGTGCGCCTCTTGGTCTATCTGAGACGCAAGGAAACGCCATTTCGCGTGATCGAGACGCACGCAGGAGAGGGCGCCTATGATCTTTCAGCGGAGGAGGCGCAGCGCACGCTCGAGTGGCGCGGCGGCGTTGGACGTCTCGCTGATCTCTCTGGCGCGAGAGCGGAAGTCCGCGCGCTGCTTGCGCCCTACATCGATTGTCTCGGGCCGCGCGACGAGGAGGGAAAGCCCGCGCTCTATCCAGGGTCGCCGTCGATCGCGCAGAAATTGATGCGCCCGCAGGACCGCGCGATTTTCTGTGAGCTGCGGCCTGACGCCTTCGCGGCGCTGCGTCGCCGGTTCGCACGCGACGAGCGCGTTAAGGCGATTCATATCGACGGCTATGTGGGGCTTGGCGCTTATGTTCCGCCGAAGGAGCGGCGCGGGATCGCGTTGATCGATCCGCCTTTCGAGCGCGATGACGAATTCGAGGCCGCTTTTGACGCCTTCAATAAATCATATGCAAAGTGGAATTCTGGAATTTACGCCTTGTGGCATCCCGCAAAGAGCGATCGGGACGTTCGAAAATTCCAAAACAGATTGAGGGAAAGCGGCATACGGCGCATCCTGCAGCTTTCGTTGAGCATCGGCGGAGAGGGAGACGGACTGCGCAGCTGCGGAATGGCGGTCGTCAATCCGCCATTCGTATTCGAAGAAGAAGCGCGAACGCTCCTTGCCTTCCTCTCTGCACGACTGGCGCAAGGCGAAGGCGCGGGCTACGAGATTGCGTGGCTCGCCGGCGAATGAGCTGATCAAGTTCGCGAGCCGACTTTGCCGGCACTGGAAGTAAGTCGAACTCAGAAGCGTATTGTCGCGCTCACCAGCGGCGGCGCCAATACCGACGCCGAGCTCGCCGCCAGTAGCGACGGCGGCGCCACCAGCTTTTTTCGATCGTTGCGTTTTCCATGTCTTCGGGCGTGGCGACGCCGAATTCGGGCCGCGCGGGAGCCACCCCATCTTGCGGCGCCAGCCCAGGAAGCGCCCGCGCCTGCGACACGACGACAGTCGCGCCAAGGCCGGCGAGCAGCGCCGTAATGAATGTGCGTCGTTCCATCTTACCTCTCCCTGCTAACAGGACTTAAACTGCTGCGCCGTCATGCATGTCGGTCTTTCGACATCTGGCCCAGTATGCGCGCTTATCAAGTCCATCGGGCGGAGGCGGCAAAGGTTCACGGGCGCTACAGAGCCGTTGTCGGTTTCCTGCACGGATGATAGGTGCAGCCATGCTCATCTTGCGTTATTCCCCCGCTTCGCCCTACGCCAGGAAGATCCGTATCGCCGCCGAATTGCTCGGCTTGTCCGATAGGATCGAAATCGCCGCCGCCGATGCGGCCGATCCGGCCGACACTCTGCGTCTCCAAAACCCGCTCGGTAAAATCCCGACCCTCATTTTGGAGGACGGCTCAGCGCTCTATGACAGTCGCGTCATCGCCGAATATCTGGATCATCTCGCCGGCGGCGGGCGGATCATTCCGACCGAGTCTACGGCTCGCTTCGCGGCTTTGCGGCTGCAAGCGCTCGGCGACGGGATCAACGACGCCGCTCTATTGATCCGCTACGAAACGTTCAATCGCCCGGAAGACTTACGCTACGATGAGGCGATCGCGCTTCAGCAAGGCAAAATCGATCGGGCGCTCGGCGCGCTCGACGCCGCCCCGCCGGCCGGTTCGGTCGACATTGGCCATATCGCGGTCGCCTGTGCGCTTGGCTATCTTGATTTGCGTTTCGCCGGCGCGTGGCGAGAGAACCACCAGCGTCTCGTCTCGTGGCTTACGAGTTTTGGGCGCGCCGTCCCGGCCTTCGACGCGACGAAGGTCTAATTCGGCCCTAGCGCATATGGCGCCTGTCCGGGAGATTTGCTCTGCCAAGAACCGAAGCTGTCAGCCTATTTGCTGGCGATCTCGCTTGGAGGCTTCCACTCGCCCCCGGCCGAGGGACCCGACTGTGCGGCTGGGATGCGCAGGCGTTGACCCGGTTGGATTTTGTCGGGATCCGTCAGCATCGGCCGATTGGCCTCGAAGATCTCCATATATTTGGCGCCCTTGCCGGCGCCGTAATGCGCTTCGGCGATCTTCCACAGCGTGTCGCCTGGCTTCACGACGTAGAAGGTCTCTGTCGCGGACCCTGCGGCCGCGGACTCTTCGGCCTTAGGGGTAGCCGCGGCCGTTTTCTTGAGCGCGTCTGGGGCAGGCCCCGGTTTGCCTTTTCCGGTCAGAAAATCCAAAAGTCCCATGCTGGAGTCTCCTTCGTAGGTCCGGCCACTCAGCCGGATGCGACTGGTCTATTGTAGCGCTCCGCTCGCAGCTCGCGAGTGTAGGCGTGTCTGAAAAGCACCGCTAGGGCGCGACATCCAGGCGATCGTAGCCAGCCAGCAGCGGATTACAGCGGCGAAAGGCGCGCGCCGTCTCGCGAAAGCGCGCAAAATCTCCTATACCCGTCGCCATGACAGATGCTCCCGTAACGACGGCTCGGACGGCTCTTTACCCCGGGAGTTTCGACCCGTTGACCTTTGGCCATCTCAACGTGATGGCGCAGGGCGGTGCGCTCTTTGACAGGATCGTCGTTGCGATCGGCGTGCACCACGGCAAGGAGCCGTGGCTCTCTTTCGACGAGCGCACAGCGGTCATTCGCGAGGCCTGCGCCGGCTTGGGCGCGTCTTGCGGCTTCGAGGTCGCGGGCTTTGACGGACTTGTCGTCGAGGCGGCGCGCCAGCACGGCGCCTGCGCCATTCTCCGCGGTTTGCGCGATAGCGCCGACTTCGACTATGAGATGCAGATGGCGGGGATGAATGGGACGCTTGCGCCCGACATTCACACGGTTTTCATGCCTGCTTCGCCAGGGCTACGCCATGTCAGCGGAACCTTCGTGCGTCAGATCGCGGCGCTTGGCGGCGACGTATCGGCCTTTGCGCCGGCCGTCTCCGTCGCCGCACTTAAACGCGCCATAAAAAGGCGCGGCAATACATAGGGAGGCTTCATGAAACTCACCCGCCGTCTGCTTCTTGCCGCCGCGGCCGTCGCCGCGCTCAGCGCCGCGCCCGCTAGAGCGGCAGACGATCATCTCCTTTATCTCGACACGAAGGATGGCCGCGTCACGATAAAGCTGCGGCCTGATCTCGCGCCCAAGCACGTCGAGCGCATTGAGAAGCTGGCCAAGGAGCATTTCTACGACGGTATTGTATTCCATCGCGTCATCGACGGCTTTATGGCGCAAGCTGGCGATCCAACCGGCACCGGAATGCAAGGTTCGCGCTATACGGATCTGAAGGCCGAGTTTACGGATACGCCGTTCAAGCGCGGCATAGTTGGAATGGCGCGCGAAGGCGGCGACGTCAATTCCGGCAATTCGCAGTTCTTCATCGTCTACGCAGACGCGCCGCAGCTCAACGGCAAATACACCGTTTTCGGCGAGGTGGTCTCCGGCATGGACGTGGTCGACAAGATCAAGAAGGGCTCAAAGTCCAACAACGGCATGGTCGAGAATCCGGACAAGATCATCAAGATGCGCGTTGCTGGCGACGAGAGCTGAGATTCATATGCGTCATGCCCGCGCTTGTTGGGCATAACGTAAGCCGCCCCTCCGCAAACAGCCGGGCCATCCCGGCTGCAATGCGGAAGGACCGGCTTTTCGACAAGTGGAGAGGGAACCAGAATGACCGAAGCCGCCGACACCATGACGCTTGAGACGACGAAAGGACCAGTCGTCATCAAATTTCGTTCAGACCTCGCGCCCAATCATGTCGCGCATATCAAGAAGCTCGTTTCGGAAGGATTCTACGACGGCATCGTCTTTCATCGCGTGATTGACGGCTTCATGGCTCAGACGGGCTGTCCGCGCGGCACCGGCACGGGCGGATCGCAATATCCAGACCTCAAGGCCGAGTTCAACAGCACGCCGCATGTGCGCGGAACCTGCTCGATGGCCCGCGCGCAAAGCCCCGACAGCGCCAATTCGCAGTTCTTCATCTGCTTCGATGATGCACGCTTTCTCGACAACAAATATACGGTTTGGGGCGAAGTGGTCTCCGGCATGGAGAATGTCGATAAGATCAAGCGCGGCGAACCGGTGAAAGATCCCGACAAGATCGTCAAGGCGACGTTGGGTTGATCGACTGACGCGACAGAGTCGAGCCTTTGGTCAAGCATGCGCCCCCGCCTTGGGCGCATGTGCAGTAAAGGCCTGAGTTGGACGCAGGATTCGGAACTATCTCTCCAGACGCTGGTTGCAAAGTATCGCTCGCCGAGACGGGCGAGCGGAACAGTGGAGAGTATCCGATGAAATCGCTCAAGTTGTTGATCGCTACAGTAGCGGCGATCGCGCTTTCCGCCAGCGTGACAGCGAATGCAGCGCGCGATCGCACGGGCGCGAGCTCGAGCAAGAATCAGACTCAGTCTCGCAGCACTCAGCAGGAGAAGCCGGGCGAAGCTGCCAAGGATGCGGAGGATACGACATCTCGCAGCGGCTGGCGCGAAATGGGCCGCGATGATGACGCCGCGCCGACCTGGCGAGGTAGCGCCGCGCGCGAAAGAATGCGCGATCAGGACAGCCAGCCGGGCATGGACCGCACCATGGACCGCACGGGCAGGGATAGGCAGACGACGAGAGGACGATCCGCCGCTGAAATGCGCGAACTGGAGCAGCTCGGTTCCGCCCGCGTGATTTTTTATAGGCTCGGACCTACCGACATGCGCATGTCGCAGCTGATCGGCAGCGATGTCCGCAATCTGCAGAATGACGACATCGGCGAGATCGAGGACGTCATCTTCGACAATAACAGGAATTTGCGTGCGGTCATCGTCAGCGTCGGCGGTTTCCTCGGCATTGGCGAGCGCCATATCGCGATTGACCCGTCATCAATGGTCGTTTCGCGGAACGAAGATGGCGATGTCGAAGCGGTTGTGAACACGACTCGGGACGATCTGCGGAACGCTCCGGAGTTCCGATTTGACGAGCGTCGCCGGCGCGTCGGCTCATATCAGTAAGCTCTCTCGGCGGCGCCGGTTGGTCGATAATCGGCGCCGCCAACCGTTCTCGCTTGACCTGACGGAGCTTATGGTTTCTGCAAGCTCCGCATGCGCGTTGACCTTTTCGACTTCAGCCTCCCGCAAGACAGGATCGCTCTTCGGCCCGCCGATCCCCGCGACAGCGCCCGCATGCTCGTCGTCCCGTCGAGCGGGCCTTTCGAGGATAGGATTGTCCGCGACCTGCCGGATCACCTTCGTCCGGGAGACGCGCTCGTCGTCAACGACTCGCGCGTCATTCACGCGCGGCTTTCCGGTCGGCGCTTTCGCGACGCGTTGAGCGCCAATGTCGAAGCGACGCTGATCGAACGGCTGGATGCTTCCCGCTGGCGCGCGCTGATGCGCCCGGCAAAGAAGCTCGCGATCGGAGATCGCATAAGCTTTATGGGCCGTGGAGGCGCAATCGACGCTCGCGTCGAAGCGAAAGGCGACGAAGGAGAGATTACCCTTGCTTTCGAGCTTCAAGGACCTGCTCTGGATATCGCAATAGAGCAGGCGGGCGTCATGCCTTTGCCGCTCTATATCGCCGGCAAGCGGTCGGCCGACGCGCGCGACGAAAGTGACTATCAGACGATCTTCGCGCGCGAAGCGGGCGCCGTCGCCGCGCCGACCGCCGGCCTCCACTTCACGCCGCAGCTGCTTGCAGCGATCGAAGCGCGCGGCGTTCGTCTTTACCGCGTGACGCTGCATGTAGGCGCCGGCACCTTTCTTCCCGTGAAGGCGGAGGACACGGACCTTCACAGGATGCACGAGGAGTTCGCGCGACTTGACGCCGAAACGGCGCAGGCGCTGAACGAGGTGCGAGCGGGAGGCGGACGCATCGTCGCGGTCGGCACGACCGCGCTACGCGTGCTGGAAAGCGCGGCCGACGACGCCGGACGGCTTGCGCCTTATGCCGCACGCACGCGGATCTTCATAACGCCCGGCTATCGTTTCCGCGCCGTGGACATGCTGCTCACCAATTTCCATCTCCCGCGTTCGACGCTGTTCATGCTGGTCGCCGCATTCGCCGGCCTCGAGCGCATGAAGGCCGCCTATGCGCATGCCATCGAAAGCGGCTATCGCTTTTATTCCTACGGCGACGCGTGTCTGCTTCAGCGTTCCGAAACATGAGCGAGCCTCGCGACATGCGCATCCTCGCGCTCTGGCGCGACGATCCGCGAGAGGCGCCGATGACCATTGACGCGCGGATCGACGGCGCGCGAATGGTTTCGACATGGGACCTTTTCGGGGCATTTGCGCTCGACGGCGATAGCGTGCGTCCATTCATTCTGCGGCGCGACGGACGAATCGACTTTGGTCATGGAGAGAGCTGGCGATCTGACCTGCGCGAGGCGACAATAATGGTCGGGTCAGAGTTCTCCGTATGGTTCAATGAAAGCGACAGCGGCCGCTATCGCATCGTGAAGCTCGCCGTACTCGGCGCGAAGGACAACAAGTGACGCAGGGTTTTTCCTTTTCTGTCCTCGCGACCGACGACCTCGCGCGTCAAGGCGAAATCGTTACGCCGCGCGGAACGATCCATACGCCCGCCTTCATGCCGGTCGGCACCGCGGCGACGGTGAAAGCGATGTTCGTCGAAGACGTGCGTGCCGCGGGCGCCGACATTCTGCTCGGCAATGTTTACCATCTCATGCTGCGACCAGGCGCAGAGCGGATCGCGCGGCTGGGCGGACTGCATGAATTCATGCGCTGGCCCTATCCGATCTTGACGGATTCCGGCGGCTTTCAGGTGATGTCGCTTGCGAAGCTGCGCAAGCTCGATGAAAGCGGCGTGACGTTTCAGTCGCATATCGACGGTTCGCGCCATCATCTTTCGCCCGAACGCTCGATGGAAATTCAGGATCTCCTCGGGTCGGACATTCAGATGCAGCTCGATGAATGCGTGCGCCTGCCATGTTCCGAAAGCGAGGCCGAACGCGCCATGCGTCTTTCGCTGCGTTGGGCCGAGCGTTCACGTAAGGCGTTTTGCGAACGCCCGGGCAGGGCGGTGTTCGGCATTGTGCAAGGCGGCGAATCAAAGCAGCTTCGGATCGAAAGCGCCCAAGCGCTCGCCGGCATGGAGTTCCATGGGATCGCGGTCGGCGGTCTGGCCGTCGGCGAACCTCAGGACGTGATGCTCGACATGCTCGAGACGACCGCCCCGCATTTGCCCGAATCGAAACCTCGTTATCTGATGGGCGTGGGCGCGCCGGATGACATCGTTCAGGCCGTCGCGCGGGGAATCGACATGTTTGATTGCGTGATGCCGACTCGCGCCGGCCGCCACGGCCTCGCCTATACGCGCCACGGACGGGTGACGTTGCGCAATGCGCGCCACGCCGACGATCCGCGGCCGCTGGACGAGCAGTCATCCTGCCCCGCCGCGCGCGACTATTCGCGCGCCTATCTGCATCACCTCGTCAAAGCGGGGGAAATCCTCGGAATGATGCTGCTGACGCAGGCCAATGTCGCCTATTATCAGGAGCTGATGGCGGGCCTGCGCGCAGCCATCGGCGCCGGGCGCCTCGCCGACTTCATCGCCGAGACGCGCGCCAATTGGATCGAGGGCGAAAGCGTCTAAGTTACCTCAGCCGAGTTTACGGACCAGATAATATGGTTTACGAAAACAATATTCGGCGGGGGCGGAGCATGGGCCGCTACCATGAAGAGCTCACCAGAAGATTTTTGATCGGCGTTCGGCAGGAAGCGCCAGCAAATGCTCGTCGGCAGACGCATCTGCGACGCGAGAGCGTTCGCGCGCGCCCGTCAAAATCCAAACTGGCGTCGATGGAGAATGGGATGTCGCATCCTGGCGAAATTCTTGCCCGTCATCTGCAGGATCTCGGCCTGACCGCGTCGGATCTGGCGCGTGATATCGACGTGCCGGTCAATCGGGTCACCGCCATTATCAATGGCCAGCGGGGCGTCACCGCCGACACGGCGCTGCGACTTGGACACTGGTTTGGCGTTCAGCCCGAAGATTGGCTCGAGCTGCAGACGCAATATGAACTTTCGCTCGCGCGCCGCGCGGCCGGTGCGAGGATCAAGTCATTGCCGAGCCTCGCCGATCGTCAGCGCGACTAAGCATGGGCGCAGTTCAGAAGATCGCGGAAGCGGAATTTTTTCACGACCTGCTTTGGTCCGTAGAATTCGGCGCGGCGACTCGCGCCGTTGTCGCTGATGGCGTTCCTTATTACATCAACGCCTTTTGGACCGCCGGGCAAAGGCGCGCGCATCCGCTGCATGAGATCAGCTATCGCGCCTGTTTCAAGCCGCAGCTCCCGGCCTTTTTCATCGATCGGCTGACGCAGCCGGGAGACGTCGTGTGCGATCCTTTCATGGGCCGCGGCACGACCATCCTGCAGGCGGCGCTGATGGGGCGGAGGCCCATCGGCTCCGACGCCAATCCGCTGTCGCTGCTGCTGACGCGCCCGCGGCTGCGGCCTCCTGCGCTCTGCGATATCGAGGCGCGGCTTGCGGCCGCGCCCTGGGGGCGCGGCGAGGTTGAACGCGAAGACCTTCTCGCATTTTACCACGCTGAGACGCTGCGGCAGATATGCGCGCTGCGCCGGTATCTGCTGATCCGCGCAAACGATGGCTGCCTCGACGCCGTGGATGGCTGGATCCGCATGGTGGCGCTCAATCGATTGACCGGCCACTCGCCGGGATTCTTTTCAGTGTATACGATGCCGCCGAATCAGGCCGTTTCCGTTAAGGCGCAACTGAAGATTAATGCGCGTCGGGAACAAACGCCGCCGCGGCGCGACATCGCCGAGCTGATTTTCAAGAAATCGCGCGCGCTTCTGGCGGAGGACGCGCCGGCGGCTGCCTGCGACGCGCAACTCGTCGTGGCGAACGCCGCCTGTTTGGAGCATATCGCCGATGCGACAGTCGATCTCATCGTCACGTCGCCGCCTTTTCTCGATGTCGTCGACTATCGCGGCGACAATTGGCTGCGCAACTGGTTTGCGGGAATCGACGTCGAGAGCATCCGCCTCTCGCAGCTTCGCGCGCCGGAAGACTGGCGTGCGATGACTCGCGACGTCTTCGCGGAATTGGCGCGAGTCGTAAAGCCGGGCGGTCACGTTGCTTATGAGGTTGGCGAGGTCAGGGGCGGGGCGCTGCCGCTCGAACAACTGGTCTGGCGCGCGCTCGACGATCTTCCCTTTGAGCGGTTGGGCGTGCTCGTCAATGAGCAGAGCTTCACGAAGACCAGCAATTGCTGGGGCGTCGCGAATAATGTGAAGGGCGTCAACAGCAACCGAATCGTGATCGCGCGGCGCTTTTGATCTCGCATCAGCCGGCGCGCAGCAGGCGCACGGCGTCGTCGCGTTCGAAGAGGTAGAGCAGGGCGCGCAAGGCCTGTCCTCTGTCGCTCGCAAGCTCGGGATCGCGACGCAAAATCAATTCGGCGTCGTCGCGCGCCACGGCGAGGAGACGCGCGTGGGCGGAAAGATCGGCGAGCCGGAAGCTCGGCAGACCGGCCTGCCGCACGCCGAGAATTTCGCCTTCGCCGCGCAGCCGCAGATCTTCTTCAGCGATGCGAAATCCGTCTTCCGTCTGGCGTATGATCATCAGCCGCGCTTTCGCCGCTTCGCTCAACGGGCCCTTGTACAGAAGCAGGCATGACGACTTTCCCGAGCCGCGACCAACGCGTCCGCGCAGCTGATGCAGCTGCGCAAGGCCGAAGCGCTCGGCGTGTTCGATGACCATGATCGTCGCTTCCGGAACGTCGACGCCAACTTCGATGACCGTGGTCGCCACCAGAATTTTGACCTCGCCGCGCTGAAAGGCTTCCATCACCGCGTCCTTCTCGGCGCCCTTCATGCGGCCGTGAACGAGGCCGACCGCCGCTCCAAAAAGCTTCGACAGATCGGCGTGCCGCTCTTGCGCAGCGGAGAGATCCAGCTCCTCATTCTCCTCGACGAGCGGACAGACCCAATAGGCGCGCGCGCCCTCCGCCAAGGCGCGGCGCAGCCCCGCAATTACTTCGTCGATTCTTTCGGCCGGAAGCGCGCGCGTTGAGATCGGCGTGCGGCCGGGCGGCTTTTCGTCGAGCGCGGAGCAATCCATGTCGCCGAAGGCGGTCAGCGCCAGGGTGCGCGGAATGGGCGTCGCGGTCATCACCAGCACGTCGACGGCGTCGCCCTTGGCGCCGAGCGCCAGCCGCTGCTCGACGCCGAAGCGATGCTGCTCGTCGACGACGGCGAGGCCGAGGTCGTGAAAGGCGAGATCGCTTTGCACGAGAGCGTGCGTGCCGATGACGACGTCGACTTCGCCCGCTCCAATGGCGGCGTGGAGCGCTGCGCGCTCACTCGATTTAGCGCGGCCTGTCAGCAGCGCGACGCGCAGTCCCGCGGAGGCAAGCGTTGGCGTAAGCCGATCGTAATGCTGCCGCGCAAGGATCTCGGTTGGGGCCATCAAGGCGCTTTGCCGGCCGCTCGCGGCGACGCTCGCAATGGCGAGCGCCGCGACGACAGTTTTGCCGGATCCAACGTCGCCCTGAACAAGCCGCAGCATGCGCAGTTCCGACGCAAGATCGGCGCGGATTTCGTCAAGCGTGCGCTGCTGCGCGCGCGTTAAGCGAAACGGCAGGGCGGATTCGATCGCTCGGGCGTAGCGGCCGTCGCCCTTGTGCGCGCGACCCGGAGGGCGGCGCATCTTGGCGCGAATGAGGCGTAGCGCGAGCTGGCTCGCGAGCAATTCATCGAGCGCGAGACGCTGACGGGCAGGATGCTGCGGCGAGAGCGCATCGGCGCTTGCCGGCCGGTGCGCGGCGCGCAGCGCCTCGGCGAAGGCGGGAAGCTTGTTGGCGGCGAGAACGCTGGCGTCCTGCCATTCTGGAAGGTTAGGCAGGCGCGTCAGCGCTTCTTCCGTCGCGCGTAAAACGTAACGCGCCTGCAAGCCTTCGGTGAGGCCATAGACGGCCTCAAATGCGGGGAGCTTCGCCAGTCCGGCTTCATCAAGCACGCGGTCCGGATGCACGATCTGGCGGCGCCCGTCATAAAGCTCGATGCGTCCCGAAATCCAGCGCGTCGCGCCAAGCGGCAGGCTGCGTTCGATCCAGTCGGGATTGGCGAGAAAGAACACGAGTTCGACGTCGCCGGTGTCATCCTCGACGAGCACGCGATAGGGCGATTTCGCATATCGGCCCTGAGGGCGACGATGCTCGGTGACGCACGCCTTCAACACCACCATCGTCTCGAGCGGCGCGGCGGCGATCGTGGGCCGCACGCTCCGGTCGATGACGGTCGACGGAAGATGAAAAAGCAGATCGACGAGGCGCGCTTCCGTCCCCGGCTTGGCGAGCAGCCGGTCGAACAGTTTGGCGGTTTTCGGCCCGACGCCGGGCAGTGCGGCGACGCGACCGAAGAAGGGGTCGAGCAGGGAGGGACGCATGCAGGTTCAGTTCAGTTCGCCGGCGCGGAACAGGTCACTTGATCTCGACGTCATAGCTCGGCGCCCCGTCCGCGCCTTTGTAAGTGAAATGCCACCATTCGCGCGGAAAATTTTCAAAGCCGTGGCGGCGCATCAGCGTCACGAGCGCGTCGCGATGCGCCCGCGCCTTCTTCGACGTTTTAGCTTTTGTCCATGATCGCGTATCGAAAAAATCGAATGGCGTGCCGAAATTCCAGCCTTTGACGCCGATGTCGACGGCCAATCCCGTCGAATGGGTGGAATGTTCGGCGATATAGCCCTCGGGAAACAGCGCACTCTTGGCGAGGCGTGGATAATGTTCGGTCTTCGTCCGCTGGTCGGCGTTGCGCGACCAGTCGACGAATGCCGAAACGGCGCGCAGCGGTCGGTAGCAGTCGTAGACGACGAGCGAAATTCCGCGAGCGCGCGCATCCTTCTGCGCGGCGGCGAGCGCTTTGGCGGCCTCAGTGCGCAACCAGCATTGCGGCGCGTCATAGCCGGGCACCGGGGCGCCGGTGAAATTATCGGCGCCGGCATAGCGCATCTCTTGAACGATGGTCGGCGCAACGTCAGCAAGGCGCGCGAAGCCTGCCGGCGGCTCGCCGGCGTGCGCATATGGCGCGGAAAGCGCCCCAATAAGAAAAAACATTACCCTGCGCATGGCGGCTCCACGTGCGTTGGCGCAATTCGCAACTCTCGCACCTTGACTATAGGTCTTTCCAACGCAATCGGGAGGCCTTTGATGTCCGAGAAACTCGCGCCTTTCGCCGGCCTCACGCTCGCCGCTTTCGCCGCCGCGATCGCATGGGGCGCGACGGCGCTCGCTGGCGATCGTTGCAAGGCGGCGGGCGCCATGGGCGCCTCGATCGCCATCCGCGATCAGCGCAAAAATGTCATCGGCGCCATCGAAGACGGGAACGCTCTTATCGTGCAGCGCTATGGCGAGGACGATCACGGCAGGCCCTGGGCCTATGTGGCGAATCCCGGCGGCAAGCGGCTCGGCTGGCTCTATCGCGAATTTATCCGCTGCTCTTGATCGGGGCGTCATGAGGACTGACTATGTTTCGGAAGTTCGACGGCGCAGTTGGAGAGACGCATGACAACTCGGATTGGCCGTCGGCAGTTTCTCGCCGCCTCCGCCGCCGCTGGCGCGGCGCTCAACGCCGCCTCTGCGAGCGCCGAGAACGACGCCGCCGTTTCGCGCAAGGGCGGGGTCAACACGCCGCTGCCTTTGTCATTTGATCCCGCGATGATCAAAGGGCTTTCTGAAAAGCTCCTCATCTCACATTACGAGAACAACTATATCGGCGCGATCAAGCGCCTCAATGCGATCGGCCAGGAACTTGCGGCGCTCGATTTCGATAAGGCTCCGGGGTTTCAGATCAACGGCTTAAAGCGCGAAGAGCTTATCGCCACCAATTCCATGATCCTGCATGAAGTTTATTTCGCTGGGCTTGGCGACGGAAGCAAGCCGGGGGCCGATTTGGCGCAGGCGATCGATCGCGATTTCGGAGGATTCGCGCGTTGGCGGTCCGAATTCCTGGGCATGGGCAAGGCGCTCGGCGGCGGCTCCGGCTGGGTGATTCTTGCTTATGACAAGCGTGGCAAGCGGCTCGTCAACTCTTGGGCGAATGACCACACGCAGAACGTGGCTGGCGGCGATCCCCTGCTGGTCCTCGATATGTTCGAGCACGCCTATCAGATGGATTTCGGCGCCAAGGCCGCCGACTACATAAAAGTTGTGATGGAGGCGTTCAGCTGGTCGAACGCCGATCGCCTCTATGCCAAATATAGTAAGGCGTAGCGGCCGCGAAGGTCATCCCTTCGCCTTGGCGAGGCCGCCATGCGCCGCCGACCAGGCGACGGGATCGGCGATGAAGGCTTCGACTTCGTTAAGCGCGTCATCGGGAAAATATTTGTGCTCGCGGGCCACGGCGAGCACGTCTCGCCAGGTTGCGAGCGCATGCAGGCTGATGCCGAGCGCCGCCAACTCCTCGCGCGCGCCGGCGAATATATCGTAGAAGAAGAACACGAAGACGTGATCGCAGCGCTGCCCCGAGTCGCGCAGCGCCTGCACGAAGTCCTTCTTCGAGCCGCCGTCGGTCGCCAGATCCTCGACGAGCAGGGCGCGCCCGCCCTCCATCACGTCGCCTTCGATGCGGGCGTTGCGGCCGAAGCCCTTGGGCTTCTTGCGCACATATTGCATCGGCAGCATGAGGCTGTCGGCGATCCACGCCGCGAAGGGAATGCCGGCCGTCTCGCCGCCTGCGACGACGTCGAGCGATTCATAGCCGATGTCGCGTTCGATCGTCCGCGTCGCGAATTCGACGAGTCGCCGCCGCAGCCGTGGAAAGGCGATGATCTTGCGCATGTCGATATAGACCGGCGACGCCCAGCCGGCGGTCGTAATGAAAGGCTTATCGACATTCACGAGCACCGCTTGCACTTCGATCAGCGCCTTGGCGGTCTCTCGCGCGGCGGTTTGGCGGTCGTTCGACATGGATGCGGCGTGCCCTTCTTAGAAAAAATGCCGCGCAGCCATAGCCTATTTCGCGCCGCCGCGCTCGGTGGACTGACCGAAAAGTATTTCGCGCTCCAGAGCCGTAAAATCGAGACGCGACCGCTCATAGGGCGCGCCTGCCGCATAGGCGCGGATCACCGCCGGCCGGGAACGGATCGCCTCGAACCAGCGCTTGAGATGCGGGAAGTCGTGCAGATCCTGGCCCTGATCCTCATGCGGAACGATCCAGGGATAACAGGCGATGTCGGCGATCGAATACTCACCGGCGAGAAAAGGCGTCTTGGCGAGCTGACCGTCCATCACGCCGTAGAGCCGGCCGGTCTCGTTACGGTAGCGTTCGATCGCGTAGGGAATTTTCGCCGGCGCGTATTTGGCGAAGTGGTGGTTTTGACCGGCCATCGGGCCAAGTCCGCCGACCTGCCAGAACAGCCACTGCAGCGTTCGCGCGCGGGCATGGAGGTCTGTGGGAAGAAGCCGCCCGGTCTTCTCGGCAAGGTAGACGAGGATCGCGCCCGATTCGAAGAGCGCAACCGGAGCGCCGCCATCCGCCGTCTCGCGGTCGACGATGGCCGGCATGCGATTGTTCGGAGAAATCGCGAGAAACTCGGGCTTGAATTGGTCCCCTTTGGTGATGTCGACGGGCTTGATCCGATAAGCGAGTCCCGCTTCCTCAAGAAAAATCGTGACTTTGTGGCCGTTGGGGGTCGGCCAATAATGAAGATCGATCATGGACGCAGTCCGACAGGAGACCAGACTCTGTTGTAAGCCCTCGCGTCGCAAGATCAATCGCTCAGGTCATGCTAGGCTAACGCCCGGGAGTGGATCGCCATGTTGATCAGATATTCGAAGATTTTGCTGACCGCTGCGCTCGGCGCGCTCATTCTGCTCGTCGCAATCAACAATGTGACCGACTACGCCACGAATTACCAGTTCGTCAGCCATGTGATGTCGATGGATCAAGTGCCGGCCGGCAGCCCGCTCGAGTGGCGCGCGGTCACGAGCGTGACGCTGCACCGGATGTTCTATGCATTTATCATCGCGATCGAATTCTCCGCCGCTGCGCTCGTTCTCGCCGGCGTGTGGCGGCTGTTGCTGAGGCGCAAGGCGGAGGCGGCGCGATTCAACGCCGCAAAGGACGTCGCGATTGTGGGTCTTGCGCTCGCCGTTGGCCTCTACCTCTTCGGCTTCATGGCCGTTGGCGGGGAATGGTTCCAGATGTGGCGGTCCCTGCCAGACGCCGAGCAAGCCGCGTTCCGCTTCATCGGCTGCGCGGCGCTGGTGATGCTGTTTCTGGGTCAGCGCGACGACTAACGCGTCACAGCCGCTTCAGCATATTGTATCCGAGCAGACCGCCAAGTCCCGCCCCGACGACTGCGATGAGCGGGCCGCCGATCGCGACGCCGGTCAGACCGCCGAGAACGGCTCCTACGCCACCAAAAAGATACTTGTTCTTTTGGACGGTGGGGTTTTCGTCGGTCAGTTTGTTCTCAACGATAGGATTTTTGTCATCCGCCATTGCAAAGTCCTCGTGAAAGAGCCGCAGTGGCGAATTAAGCAGGCCCGCGTTGTTTTCAAGAGCGGGGGCGCGTCAATAAGGCGAGTTGGCGCGCGCATGGATCGACTTCACCTAGCCTCCTAGATATCCGGCGGAAGACTCTTGGCCTGCGTGGCGCGACGCGCCGAAAGGGATGCGCCATGAACGGGGGAACCGCCGCCAAAACCGCCTTTGTTCTGGCCGGCGGCGGCAGCCTCGGCGCGGTTCAGGTAGGCATGCTTCGAAGCCTTACGGCCGCCGGCGTGCGCCCCGACTTTATCGTCGGTTCGTCAGTCGGCGCGATGAACGCCTGCTATTTCGCTGGCCAGCCGGACGCAGGAGGCGTCGAAAGGCTTGCCCATGTTTGGCTCGGCCTGCGTCGCCGAGACATCTTCCCGTTCACTTTGTCTGCGGCGCTCGGCTTGCTGCGCCACGCCGATTATCTGGTGGATCCTTCGTCGCTGCGCGGCTTGATCGAGCGGCATCTGTCTTATGTCGCGCTGCAAGAGGCGAGGCTGCCCGTCTATATCGTCGCCACGGATATGCAGGGCGTCGCCGTGATCCTTTCGCGGGGGTCGGCTGCGCAGGCCATCATGGCCAGCGCTGCGGTGCCTGGAATTTTTCCGACCGTCGAGGTGGAGGGCGCGCCTTTGATGGATGGCGCGATCGCGGCCAACACGCCGCTGTGGCTGGCCATGACGCTGGGCGCGTCGAGGATCATCGTCTTGCCGACGGGCTACGCCTGCGCCCTGGAAAAGCCGCCTGCGAGCGCCGTCGGCCGCGGACTGCACGCGATCACCCTGCTCATCGCCTGGCAGTTGATCCGCGATTTGGAGCGCTTGCCGCAGGAGGTCGAGGTGCATCTCGCGCCGGCGCTGTGTCCGCTAAACGTTTCGCCTTACGATTTCTCGCGCGCCGGCGAACTGATTTCTCGCGCGACCGCCGCGTCGCAGGAATGGATCGCCAAAGGCGGCTTAAGCCGCCGCGCGAGCCCGGCGGATCTCGCCCCGCACCATCATGCTCTCGCCGCCGTTGCCGGTGGACACTGACGTTGCCATCAATCTCGCCGCGCCAAATTCTCCTCCGGCGTCGCCCCAAGCTCCAAGCTGATCCCCTGCATCTTGAGATGAGCCCAGTTCTTGAGGTCCTTTACAGTGAAGCCTTTCAAGAAGGGATTTCCATTGACGATTTTTTCGCGGGTTTTGCCCGGCTGTCCGTCGACGCTGGCGATCACTGTCGCTGCATCGACCGCTTCCGGCGCAGACAGGATCGCCGCCGCGCCGCCCGGTCCAGCGAAATGCGCCAGATAGAGAGATCCGGGCGTGACCGGCAGACCCTTCTTCATCAGGATCGACGTGTTTTGCTCGACATAGCGCGCCGTCATTTCTCGAGAGAGCTCAGGATCCTTGCGCAAGTCCAGAATCTCTTTGTCGCTTAAATTGCCGGCGAGGTCAGGACGGTGCTTCTTGATCAACCCCATCCAGGTCGCGTTGATGAACTGGCCGAGTCCGGCCGCGGAGGAAAACTTGTTTCTAGCGTCCGGATTTCCCTGTGACTCGGACATGGTGATCCGATCGACCAGAGCCTTAAGCGACGAGGCGGCCTGATCGGGAAAAACTGGAAAACGAAAGTCGTGGAAGTGCATTTTCAGTCCAAATCCAACGGCGAAGATCAGCATGAGAGCGACTGGAGAAACGCGTGTGCTTTGTTCGTCGCCGGCCTGCCTGCGCGAGGTGAAAGCCTCTTCCCGATAAGGCGCGGTCAGCCTGATATATTCAGCGGTCTGCGGTTGTATTTGCGCGTTTTTGAGAGAGGACAGAACGCTTTGCAGCGTCTGGTCGTCGAACCCCAGATTGATCCTGATCTCGATCTTTCTTCCTGCGTCTGAACTCTCGCTGTCAGAAACCAATGTCGCGTGTTCGCACGCCGAGATTTTTACTGCGGCTTCGGCTCCCGCGCGAGCTGGCGTAGCTTTGTCCTCGCGCGCGCGCGTAACCGCTTCGTCGGAGGTCTCAGTTGAAGAGCTTGCCTCGTCCATCAGCTCACTCCTCGCTTATGTGGCGAATATCTAGTGGCAGACGAAGGGAGCAGCATCCTGTTATCAAATTGTAAACGATGCTTCACAGAGCGAGCTTGCGCTTGTGTCGCAAAGGCGCCGCGCCTCGGCGCTTTGAAAATCGCCTTAATCTTCTGACGCCAGCTTCGAGCCTGTACTTGATTGAGGAAGATGGGCTTTCAAATTCGCGAGAGGGCCGGGAGCCCTCATAAAGAAGCTTTTATTCCCGAGAACGAACGTTTTCCCTGCGGATCAATTCTATTTCCCAAATCATGGTGTTTGAATTCTTGGCGTGGCGGCGGCGCAAGTCGCGCAGCCCGTTAATCCATTCTCAAGCAATCGGCGTGAAGCTCAAAATCTTGCGCCCCCATTCGAAGCCTTGCCATGACCGAGCAAACGGGATTAGCCGCCCTCGACCTTAGCCCTGCCGCGGCGCCTGCGGCTGACGTTCCGGAGCTGAAGCTAGGGTCCGCGGACGCGGCGATCTCCGGAAATGTCTCCGCTGGTTCTGAGACAAAAGTCGCGCAACGCCTGCTGCCGGCGCTCAAAAGCGCTTTCATCCACGGCTCACGGCTTCTTTGGACTGCGTTGCTCTATGGCGCCGCCGCACTCGCCGGCTGGCTGATCGCCGAGGCCGCCTGGCCGACGGTCTCCGCGTTGCCCGAACTCATCCGCACGATGGCGACGCAGGAAAACGCCGAGCGCGTCGCCTTTCTACGCACGACGCAGAAGATGGAAGAGGAGATCCGCGCGCTCCGCACTGAGATGGAATCGATGAGGTCTTCGATGCAGGCGGCGGCTCCGGCCGCCGACGCCGTCGACACTCTCGGCAAACGCATCGACGCGATGAAGACGGAAACGAATTCCGCGATCGGCGCGCTGTCAGGTCAGGTCGAGGGACTGCGGCGCGACGCAGCCGCCAAGCCTGCGCCGACAGGCGCGCCCTCGGAGCAAGCCGGCGCGCGTTCGCCGCGAAGCGAAAACGTCATCCTCGAACAAGGCGCGTCGCGGCGGACGACAGTCTCCGCGACGGTGAAAGTCGGCGAGGGACTGCGACGTCACAAAATACGTCGCGGGGACGCGTTCGAGCCGGCAAGATATCCGGACGCGCCCGGCGCGCCGCGCCCGCTCGGCGCCTACGGGCGGTAGGACAAGGAGTAGACCCCGGATCGCTACTATGGTGGCGCAGCTTGGGCGACCTGAAATCGAACTTTGTACGCGCGCTAAATTGACGGACGACCTATCCGCCCATGACGAGGTAATGGCGACCGCGACAGACTGCCTCGCAGCCGCTCGATCAATGACCCAGCGACAGGTGCGACATACGGAAGATGCTGGATACGAGTTTTATCACGATGCCAATGAGCCCTGAGCCGCCATAAAAATCGCCTTTGTTGAGTTGGATAAAAACATGGGCCGGCGCGTCAGATTCATTGGTCACTTCGCACACAAAGAATCCTTCACGGGCGCGTATCGATTCAAAGAGGATTTTCGTGGCGGCGGCGCATTCACGCAGGCGCGCGCGGATAGAACTATTGCGGCTCGTCTTTACGGACGCAGAAATCGCATTTGCTCGAGAAAGACCATGTTTTGATGTGGCGGCCTCGCGATCCTCGGGATGCGTCTGGCTGGTTGGCCGCAGTCTGGAAACGACGTTGGCGGTCGTCGCAATGACGTTTCCCAGAGCGTAGTCCCGACTCTCGCCGGGCTCGATCCGTTCGCACCAGATCATGGTTTTGCCGGCAAGACATAGAATCGCAGGCGTCGACAGATCGTCGAGAGGGCATGTCTTGTAGACATAAGGCGCTCGCGCCCAGCTCATGGTCGATGCGTCACACGGGACGGATTCAATCGCGACATTGGAGGATGAACAAAGATAGGCAGGCTGGAGAAACAGCAGCGGGGGCGAATTGTCTCCTGCAAGTTTCGTCAGATCGATTTTCTCGACGACATTGCCTTCGCCAGCCGTCAGCAAAATCTCTCTTTGCTTCTCCGAAGTGGCGATCCGATTGAGCTTCACGTCTCCGCCGCCGCAGAACACGTAAAGGAATGTCGCGAACTCATTGGCGATCCAGGAGCGTTTCGGCGCTAAGTGAGGAGTTTGGCGCGGAATGGTCCGTGTTCCGGGCCATCGGCAAACAGACCTGCTTGGCCGATCAAAAAAGGACGTCTCGGGACCGAGCGTTACGACCAGTCCCTCGCGCGCGCCCAACAAGCGAAAGTCGCTTTCCCCTTTCCGGAGCGAGATCTGTTCGGGACTGGAAAATGGGTTGCGCATGAACGTGCGAAACCCGAGGTCGATAAAGTCGATGGGCGTCATGTACATGCGCAAAATCCCTCAGCCAATTTACAAGCATCTTGGGGAGATCGTCGCCGCGACGGATCGAAAGCTTACGGTCGCGTTTGCTGAAGCGATCGTCTCTATAACGCAGCTTTCGAGCGTTCGTTCCGCGCTCGTCGCGAGGGATCTAGGCCAGGCGAGGGCCGGTAAATCGAATTGATAATAACTGGCTGATATTGGGATGAACTGAAACTGGGTGGTGCCCCTGGCCGGAGTCGAACCAGCACTCCTTGCGGAACTCGATTTTGAGTCGAGCGCGTCTACCAATTCCGCCACAGGGGCCCGGCCGGCGGGAAGCCGGCGAAGCGGCGCGGATATTAGCCGCGCCTCGGCGCCCGTCAACCCGGGAAACTTCTTTCTTCATCGCTTACGTGCTATGCGCGGGCAGCACGCCGCGCCAACCCCGGGAACAGATGAAAAAGCTCTACGACTGGACCATGTCGCTCGCCGCGAGCCGGCATGCGCCCCTGGCGCTCGGCGCAATCGCTTTTGCGGAGAGTTCCTTCTTCCCGGTGCCGCCCGACGTGATTCTCGTGCCGATGACGCTCGCCGAGCCGAAGAAGGCCTGGTATTTCGCAGGCATCTGCACGATCGCCTCGGTCGCGGGCGGGGCGCTCGGCTACGCGTTCGGCGCGCTGTTCTACGATACGATCGGCCAGTGGCTGATCAATCTCTATGGCTACGGCGAGAAGATGGAGGCGCTGCGCGCCTTCTACGCGCAATGGGGCGCGATCTTCATCCTGGTCAAGGGCTTCACGCCGATTCCCTATAAGCTCGTGACCATCGTCTCCGGGCTTCTCGCCTATAATTTCCCGCTGTTCATCGTGCTGTCGATGGTGACGCGCGGCGCGCGGTTCTTCGTGCTGGCGGCGGCGATCAATCGTTTCGGCGATCCGATCCGCTCGAAGCTCGAAAGCCACTTCGGACTTTTCATCGCGTCGCTCGCGGTGATCGTCGTCGCCGGCTTCGCGCTCGCGGCGAAGATGTTTTAAAATCGTCAGGCTTCAGTCCGAGAATTGCAGAACTGAAGCGCCGAATTTCGCCGCTGCTGCTTTTCAACGAGGAGCTTTCAATGTCTGCACGACAAGAATTTCTGAATCTTGGCTATAATCCGACCATTATTGAGAGCGGCCGTTCAGTTAAGCCGGATTTCTCCGGAACTCTTCCCACTTCTGCGACCGTCAATCCGCTTTATTTGCCCCCGCCTCAGGCCCAAGGCACGTCCAAGCATATCGGCAGCCCAGGTAGCTGCGCGGCCTGGGCGACGACCTATGGTCTTGCGACCTTTACGGCCGCGCAAAATTCGCAGACGCCGCCGAGCGATGCGTCACTGCAGGCGAGCCCGGCGCATATCTACATCGAGGTCATGAAGTGCTACGGCGCCACGCAATGCCAAGGCTCGCGGCTCGGCTCCTATCTCGATCTTCTGTGCCAGGGCGGCACCCCGAACTGGGCGACGGCGCCTTATACGCCGAACTGTTCGACGCTTTGGTCGAGCTATGATCCGAATGCGACCACGGACGCGAGCTTTCAAATTCCGGGCTGGGCGATGGTGGAGACTTCCGATCTCGACTCGGTCAAGTCGGTCATCGCCAATGGCGGCGCGCTCTGTTACGGCACGGCGCTGAATTCGGGGTTCATCGCCTATGACGGGTCGCCCAGCCCGATGAGTGGGCCCTTCGACAAGATCAAGAACCCCGATGGCGGTCTCGTCGGCCACTGCATGCTGATTATTGGCTATGACGACTCCCAAGGGGCTATTCTGATCCAGAACAGCTTCGGGACGGATTGGGGCGCCACATGGAACGGCAGCGGCGGCTATATCTGGATGGCCTATGATCTCTTCCAGTTCTTGGCGCAGGGGCAGGCGCAGTATATTACGTCCTGATGGTCGGATCTCGCATGGCGCTGCTTCAGTCGAGCGGCCTTTTAGCGCCCCGCAATATCGCGCTGCTGATCCTCGCCGCCGCCGTCGCGGCGATCGGCGGCGCCTTGGCCTATGAGTCGCTCGGCTATCTGCCGTGCGAGCTCTGCTACAAGGAGCGCGTGCCCTATTACGCGGCGTTCGCGCTCGCGCCGCTCGCGGCCTTCGCTGCGCAAACGGGGAGGCCGGGAATGGCCCGCGCGGCCTTCCTGCTGATGGCGCTGCTCTTTGCCGGCAACGCCATCCTTTCGATCTATCATTCGGGCGTTGAGTGGAAGATTTTCGCCGGGCCGTCCGATTGTTCCGGGCCGCTTTCGACGGCGCCGTCGGTCGCCGATTTCATGAAGCAACTTCAGTCGGTGAAGGTCGTGCGCTGCGATGAGCCAAATCTATGGATTTTCGGCCTGACGCTGGCGAATTGGAATGTCGCCATCTCGGCCGCGCTGGCGTCGATGGCTCTCGTCGGCGCGCGCCGCATTCGATCATCGTTCGCCGCCCGGTCGGCGCTCATCCAATGATCCGCGCGCTGCGCGACCCTGTTCCGTCATCCCTGACCGCCCGGATGATCGCATCGGCGATCTTGGCGCCGCCGACCGAGGAAGGCTCGATGGGATTGGCGTAATCGGCCGGCTCGTTGCAGACGAGGCGCAGGTCGATGATTGTCAGGCCATGCTCGACGCCGATTCGGATGATCGCATCATTGAAGGGCGACAGCGCCACGCTCGCGACGCGCTGGAAATCCGCGTCGGAGAAATTGCCGGAGTAGATCGTGCAGATCGACAATCGCCGATCGAGCTGCAGAAAAGGCGGCAGCATCGCCCTGTAGGCGGCTTCGAAACCGCGCGCGGCGTGACCAATCATCGCGACCGCCTGTGCGCTGCGCGACACCGGCCGTTCGAGTAATTCCGCGTGACGCAGGACGTCATTGCCCCCGACGCTAAGTACGAGACGATCCGCATCGGCAGGAAGTCTTGCGAGCTGCGCTGCGACGCTCGCGATTGTCGAACCGTCCACGGCGGCGAGCGTCGCGCGCCAGCCGACAGGCATGCGCATCCTCACCTGAGCAATGACCGCAGGTCCGCCGCCCGTATAGGCGCCGTTGTCGAAGATCGAGTCACCCAGAAGAACAAGATGGGCCATGTACGCCGACGCCGCGGCCAAGGGTTTTGTCGCCAATCCAAGTAGCGCACTGCGTCGGGGCAGAAAGTCGCAGAGCCGTTCGCGCCCTTGTGAAGTTTCCGCTTGGCCTTAGCCCGCCGCCAACCGCGCACTGGCGCGCAGCTTTTCCGTCTCGCTCTTCAGTTGTCCGCATGCGGCGAGAATGTCGCGCCCGCGCGGCGTGCGCACCGGGCTGGCATAGCCGGCGTTGAAGACGATGTCCGAGAAGCGCTCGATCGTCTCCCAATCCGAACATTCGTAGGGCGCGCCCGGCCAGGGATTGAAGGGGATCAGATTGATCTTCGCCGGCAGGCCTTTCAGCAGCCGCACCAGCTCCCTGGCGTCGGCGGGCGAGTCGTTCACGCCCTTCAACATCACATATTCGAAGGTGATGCGCCTTGCGTTCGAGGCGCCGGGATAGTCGCGGCAGGCCTGCAGCAGTTCTTTGATCGGATATTTCTTGTTGAGCGGCACAAGATCGTTGCGCAGCTCGTCGCGCACCGCGTGCAGCGAAATCGCCAGCGCCGGCCCGCATTCGGCGCCTAAGCGTTCGAACTGCGGCACGACGCCGGAGGTCGAGACGGTGATGCGCCGCTTCGACAGCGCCAGCCCGTCGCCGTCGGCCATGATCTCGATCGCCGCCATGACATTGTCGAGATTGTACAGCGGTTCGCCCATGCCCATGAAGACGATGTTGGAAACGGCGCGCACGCCTTCGCCAGCCGGAACGAGACCGTCGGTCGGCCGCTCGCGATCGGGAAAATCGCCGAGCCGCTGCCGGGCGACGAGCAATTGCCCGACGATCTCGGCGGTCGTCAGATTGCGCACGAGCCGCTGCGTGCCCGTGTGGCAGAAGCTGCAATTCAAGGTGCAGCCCACCTGCGATGAGACGCAAAGCGTTCCGCGGTCGCGTTCGGGAATATAAACGCATTCGACTTCGGCGCCCTTGTCGAAGGCGTCGACCGGCTGCAGCCGCAGCAGCCATTTGCGCGTGCCGTCGACCGAAATCTGCTCCTCGATGATTTCCGGAAGGCGCAGCGCGAAGGCCTCCGTTAGCTGCGCCCGCATCGCCTTAGAGACATTCAGCATTTCGTCAAAGTCGCGCGCGCCGCGGAAATAGATCCAATGCCAGAGCTGCGACACGCGCATGCGGATTTCGCGCTTCGGCAGGCCGAGCGCCCGCAAAGCGTCGGCGATCTCGGCGCGGGTCATTCCGGCGAGCGAAGGCTTAAGCGTCGTCGTGGGCGCGGCGGGAAGGTCGGTCAGGCTCATGAAATCCTCGGAACTGCGCCTCTTATATCATGTCTCTGCGCGAGATTTTGAGAGCGCCGTGGAGGCCGCCAGGTCGACGCGCGTCTTCTGCGATGCGAGGCGCGAGCGTGGATCAGCCGGCGGTCGCTTCCGCGTTCTGCATCGACTGGAGGAAGCGCTTCCAGTTTTCAGGCGTCACAACCTCGCGATAGCGCGCGGTCTGCGCCGGGTCCAGGAATTCCAGCATGAATGCGCCTTCGACCCACACTTCCGACAGCTGGAACAATCCGCCGCCGCGATCGCAGGCCCGCGCCGGCCAGCCGGCCCGTGTGGCGATGGCGATGATCTCCTCCGCCGGCCGAGCCACGCAAATGGCGAGATGCGCTTCGGAAAGACGCGTTTCCTGATTTTGCGGGGTCCAGTAGCCTTCGTCAGAGCCACAGGCCAGCACATGGCCGCGCGGCGCGATCTCAAGCTCGACGTCGCCGTCGCCCGACCAGGCCATCCAGGAGTTTGGCCCCGCAGGCGGGAAGGGCGTCGCTTCGCCCTGCATGATCTCTGCGAGCACTTTGGCGACGATCTCCGGATTGTCCGCTGGGATGGAAGCGTGGGCGATGCAGGTCATTTCTCTTCTCCATGTGAAAAGCGTTCAGGCGATAAATCGCGTTCATCGGCGGCCGAGCGGCGACCGAGCAGGACGGCAATCGCCTCGGACGCCGCGCGGCCGGCCTCGGCGCCCTCCAATTCCCAGAAATCCCTAAGCACCGACCAGGCGTAGGCGCTGTCGATCAGCTGGGCGACCGCAGCGCGCCGACGTTTGGCGGCGTCGTCCATCTCGGGAAACGCGTCGGCGACGCAGGCGAGCATCGCCGCCTGACGCTGCGGGTTCGAACTTAAGCGCATTTCGCGTCCGGGTTCGGAAGCGATCGACGCTCTGATCAGCCCCTCTTCTTCATCGAATCTAGGGAACAGCCGCAACGGCGTGGCGATCAGATCGTCAGCGGTCTGCGGAAAGCCCGAACTGCCGACGCGCGCCTGCATGCGCGGCCAGACCGCCTTCAAGAGATCCTCGCGTGTCAGGAAGTGACGGTAGACGGTTCGTTCGGTCACATTCGCGCGCTCAGCCACTTTGGCGATGGTGAGCGCATCCAGCTTTCCCTCGCGCATCTCGTCGATCACAGCCTCGAGAATACGCGTTCGCGTATGATCCTTATGAGTTTCGCGAAGTGGTGTCAGTGTATGTGACGTCATGTCATAGCGTGTGACATTGTCTCTCGCCGATGTCAAGCGCCGTCGTGTGAACTTCAAGACTCGATCGTGCTTTTCAGGATCGCCGCCACGCCTCGGGCCGAGCGTTTATTGATGTCATTCTGCAAAACCGCTAAACGCTGCGCGCTCACGCCCAAGAGGGCCGACGGAGCGACTCCCTTTGCATAGCGCCGCGCCAGACGCATCCGATCCTCCGCTCAAGGCGACCCGCCGAGAGTGGATCGGGCTCGCCATCCTCGCTCTGCCCTGTCTGGTCTATGCGATGGACTTCACGGTGCTCAATCTCGCCATTCCGGCGCTGACGGCGGAACTGCGGCCGAGCGCGGCGCAACTGCTGTGGATCATCGACGTCTACGGCTTCATGGTCTCCGGCTTCCTGATGATCATGGGCGGGCTCGGCGATCGCATCGGCCGGCGCAAGGTGCTGCTGCTGGGCGCTGCGGCGTTCGGCGCCGTATCGGTCATCGCCGCTTTCTCCAAATCGGCGCAGATGCTGATTTTAGCGCGCGCCGCGCTCGGCGTTGCGGGAGCGACACTTGCGCCATCGACGCTGTCGCTGCTCGCCAACATGTTCCGCGATCCGTCGGAACGCACCTTCGCGGTCAGCATGTGGATTTCGAGCTTCTCCGCCGGCGCCATCATCGGGCCGCTCGTCGGCGGCGCGCTCATTCAGTCTTTCGGCTGGGGCTCGGTCTTTCTCGCGGGCGTCCCTGTGATGGTCCTTCTGCTTGTTCTCGGGCCGGTGCTTCTGCCGGAATATCGCGACCCCAACGCGGGCCGGCTGGATCTCGCCAGCGCGCTTCTGTCGCTCGCGGCGGTGCTGTCCTTCGTTTACGGATTGAAGCGCGCCGCCGAGGCGGGCTTCGGCGCCGACGCGATCGGAGCGACGGCGGCAGGCGTCGCGCTCGCGCTCCTGTTCCTGCGCCGACAGTCGCGGCTCGAAGACCCTTTGATCGATCTCGCGCTGTTTCGCTCGCGGTCGCTGAACACGGCGCTTTGCATCAACATGCTTGGCGTCTTCTTCATGTTCGGGTCGTTCATTCTGCTCGCCCAGTATTTTCAGCTCGTCGCTGGTTTGACGCCGCTCGATGCAGGGCTGTGGTCAACGCCGTCGGCGATCGTCTTCATGATCGGCTCCTTCGCCACGCCCGCGCTCGCGCGCCGCATCACGCCCGTCAATCTTCTCGCCGGCGGACTGATCGTCGCTGCGGCTGGATTTGTCGGTCTCGCGCTGGCGGCTGGATTCTACGGGGTGCTTTTATCGTCTCTGCTTCTCGTCGGCTTCACGCCGGTGATCGCGCTGACGACGGAAATCATCGTCTCGTCGGCGCCGCCCGAGCGCGCGGGCGCGGCGTCAGCCTTGTCGGAAACGGCGATAGAACTTGGCGGCGCCCTTGGCATCGCCGCGCTCGGCAGTCTTGGCACGCTGATCTATCGAGCCAAAATGGCCCACGTCGTCGCGGGACTCCCGGCGGACGTCGCGCGGGCGGCTGGCGCGACCCTCGGTGGCGCGGCGGATGCCGTCAAATTCTTGCCTCCTGAAGTGGCCGAGCGGACGCTCGCCGCCGCGCGCGACGCGTTCTGCGCCGGTTTTCAAGCGACCGCCTGGTTGGGCGCCTTGGGGCTTGTCGGCGCCGCGTTCGCCACGAAGATTGCGCTCAAGCAAGCGCGTCCTCCGTCGCCGGAAGGCGCAGGCGAAAAGCCGAGTTCGGCCCCGGCGTAACGCAAGCCGCCCGTCATGCGCTTGTCACGACGCGCGTCGAGCTTTAGCCTCCAGCGCATTCTGTTGTTTTTTGCGCTTGGGGGATTTCATGAGACTCGCCTCATACAACGTTGAAAATCTTTTCGATCGCGCACGCGCAATGAATTTCAAAAGCATTGCGCAAGGCAAGCCTATTCTCGAGAAGTTCGCGGAGTTGAATGCGCTGCTGGCGCAGCCCTCGTACAGCGCCGCCGACAAGAAGCGCATGGCTAAACTTGTCATTGATCTCGATTTGGAAAAATCCGACATCGGCGATTTCGTCATCCTGCGGCGCAACAGGGGCGGGTTGATCAAACGCCCCAAGTCAGGCGGCGTTGAGATTGTCGCGAGCGGGCGCGCCGATTGGGTCGGCTCCCTGGAGTTGCGCGACGAGCCCGTCGACGAACAGGCGATGCGGAATACGGCGCGCGTGATGAGAGATATCGAGGCGGACGTTCTCGGCGTCGTCGAAGTCGAGAGCCGGCCGGTGCTGCGGGATTTCAACGCGGACGTCGTCGCTGCGCTCGGCGGCGAGGCGTTCCGGCACGCGATGGTGATCGACGGCAACGACACGCGCGGCATCGACGTCGGCCTGTTGACGCGGCAGGGGTTTCCTATCGGTGTGCTGCGCAGCCACGTTGACGAAATGCTGGACGAGCGCAATCCGATCTTTTCGCGTGACTGCGCCGAGTTCGAGGTGTCGTCGCCGTCCGGCGCGCGCCTGTTGGTGATGATCAATCATTTCAAGAGCAAGGGTTTCGGCTCGCAGCAATCGTCCAACGCTAAACGTCGCGCGCAGGCGAAACGCGTCGCGGAGATCTACGACGAGCGCATCGCCATGGGGATCAAGAACATCGCCGTCATGGGCGACTTCAACGACACGCCGGACAGCGAACCTTTGAATCCTCTCATCGAAGGCACGGATCTGAAGGACATCTTTTTGCATCCGACATTCGACGACGGCGGTTTTCCAGGCACCTACGGCAGCTGCGCCGCGGGCAATAAGATCGATTTCATTCTGCTTTCGCCGGCGCTGTTCGAAAGGGTCAAGGGCGGCGGCGTGTTTCGCAAAGGCATGTGGCCAGGCGCGCGGGCCAAACGCTGGGAGGCCTATCCGGAAGTCGCCCGCAAGGAGGACGCAGCGTCGGATCATGCGGCGATATGGGCGGATATCGACCTATAAGGAATCGCTCGAAATCAAATTGTCGGAGCAGGTTCTCATCGAAAAGTCTGTCAACCTTTTGGCCGCCTGCTCTAGTGGGAGAGTCGCTCCATCAAGGCCATGGCGGCGGCCGGATTGCGTTCCTTGGCGCCGCTGATGACGTAGAGAAAAACATCGCGAGGCGTCGCCGCCTTCTGTTGCGTTCGCGCGACATAGTCAAGCCCGCCCGGCGTCGCGCCGCTCGCCCATTGACGCGCACGCTGCGTCCATTGCTCGAGCGCATGATCGTCATAGCCGAGTGGAGCATCGGGACGCGTTCCCATGATGCGCGCATAGACGAAGGGCGCCGTCAGATCGGCGATAAGCGGATATTTTGAATCGCCAGCGACGACGATGGCGACCCCATGCTTGCGCGCCAGCGCGATAAATTCAGCCGTCTTGAAGCTCTCATGGCGCGGCTCAATCGCGTGCATCAGCGGTAGGCCGCCGATGTTCTTTGGCAGCAGGGAAAGAAAGGCGTCGAAGAAACCTGCGTCGAATTTCTTGTTGGGCAAGAACTGCCACAAGATGGGTCCGAGTTTGTCCCCTAGCTCCATCACGCCGCTTGCGAAAAAGCGGTCAATCGACTCGCCCGCTTCTCGTGGCGTCTTGCGCATCACGGCGAAGCGCGGCGCCTTGACGCTGAAGATGAAGCCTTCGGGCGTTTCATCGCGCCATTTGGCGAAGCTCGCGGCGCTCTGCGTGCGATAGTAGGTGCCGTTGATTTCAATAGAGGCGAGCTTGCGGCTCGCATATTCGAGTTCGCGCTTATGCGCGAGGTCAGCGGGATAAAAGGATTCGCGCCAGGGGGCGTAATTCCATCCGCCGACGCCGACATAGACGCGTCCGGTCTTTCGACTCATTTGCGTTCCAGCCTAGTATGGACTGGCGAGGGCTTGAGACTTACCCCCGCCGCGCCATCTTAGCGGCGTCGTCGATAACATATTTGTCTTCGTCGCCGGCTGTCGATGGTTGAAGCTGCGGCTTCTCGTATTTACCGGGGTTCGTTTGGGAGAAGGCGCCATGGCGGCGAATTTTTTCTGGAGATTTCTATTCGCGCTGACCGCTACCGCGCTCGCCGCCTGCGATCGCGGCCCCGAAATGCCAGAGAGCGCTGGCTATGGACCAAATCCGACGCTGCCGTCGCCGCATCCGACCGGCGCATTTCCTTACGTGAATATCGCGCGCGCCGTGGGCTGGCCAAGCGGCGAAAAACCCACGCCCGCCGAGGGTCTGGACGTTGAAGCTTTTGCGACGGGGCTCGACCATCCGCGATGGCTGTACGAATTGCCGAACGGCGACATTCTTGTCGCGGAAACTGATGCGCCGCCCAAGTCCGAGAATGAAGGCGGCGGCGGCGTTCGCGGCTTCTTCATGGGCCTTTATATGCGTCAGGCCGGCTCGAATAAGCCGAGCGCCAACCGCATCACGTTGCTACGCGACGCGGACGGCGACGGCGTCGCCGAGACCAAGGAAGTCTTTCTGGAAAATCTCAATTCGCCGTTTGGGATGGCGCTGGTGGGCGATCAGCTTTACGTCGCCAACGCCGATTCGCTCGTGCGGTTTCCGTACAAGGAAGGCGACACGCGCATCGAGGCCGTCCCCGAAAAGGTCGCGGATCTGCCGGCCGGACGCAATCATCACTGGACGAAGAGCCTTGTCGCGGACCCGGTGGGCTCGCGTCTTTACGTCGGCGTCGGGTCCAACTCCAACGCCGCCGAGCATGGCATGGAGGAAGAGCATAACCGCGCCGACATTCTGGAGATCGATCCGGCGACCGGCGATACGCGGGTTTTCGCTTCGGGACTACGCAATCCGGTCGGGATGGACTGGAACCCCGCGACAGGCGACCTCTGGGTCGCGGTAAACGAACGTGATGAGATCGGCGACAATCTTGTGCCCGACTACATGACAAGGGTGCGCGATGGCGCCTTTTACGGCTGGCCATACAGCTACTATGGACAGCATGTCGACGAGCGCGTGCAGCCGCAAGATCGGGAACTCGTCAAGCAGGCGATCCGGCCGGACTATGCGCTCGGCTCTCACACGGCCTCGCTTGGATTTACCTTCGTCGGCGATTCCGCCCTCGGGCCGTTCCAGAACGGCGCGATCATCGGCCAGCATGGATCGTGGAATCGCAGTCCCCGCGTGGGCTACCGCGTCATTTTTGTAAAGTTCGAGAATGGCGCGCCGGTGGGCGCCCCGAAAGAGGTGCTGACCGGCTTTCTGAACGAGCGCGGCGAAGCGCGGGGCAGGCCGGTTGGCGTCATCGTCGATAAGCGCGGCGCACTGCTGGTGGCCGACGACGCCGGCGGCGTCGTGTGGCGGGCGAGCGCCGCCAAGAAGCAAGCGGAATAGCTAGCGGGTTCGGGTGAGAAAAATACGCGCTTCCTCGTCCTTCGAGACGCGTGCTGCGCGCGCTCCTCAGGATGAGGAAGCCCTTCACCCGATCGCCCTGGCGGAATAGCCGGCTGCGCTCGCATTTGGCCGCCGCCTATGCTATCGGCTGCGGTCAGCCCGGTTTTTTCGGGCGGAGTCAAGGGTCTGGCGCACATGTCCGATATTTTCCATGAGGTCGATGAAGATGTCCGCCGCGACAAGGCGGCGGACCTTTGGCGGCGCTATCACACGCCGATCCTGATCTTCGCCGTGCTGATCGTCGCTGCGACCGGCGCGTGGAGCTATTACCAGACCAACCGTCAAAAAACGGCGGAAGCCGCGAACGCCCGTTTTGAAGCCGCGATCGCGCTCGCCAGCGATGGCAAGGTCAAAGAGGCTGCGGCCGCTTTCGACGCTCTCGCCAAGGACGGCCCCAAAGGCTATGCGGCGCTCGCGCGCATCCGGGCTGCGGAACTGCGCGAAGACAGGGCGCGCGCTCTCCAGGAATTGGAGGCGATCGCCGACGACAAGAATGTTGACAAACTGAATCAGGAAGTCGCTTTGCTGCGCGCTGCGCTGATCATCCTCGAGAGCGGAGACCGCCAGAAGATGGAACGCGCGCTCGGACCGATGATGACGTCGAACGGCGCATTCCGTTTTTCAGCGCAAGAATTGAATGGTCTCGACGCGCTGGCCAATGACGATTTCGAAGAGGCCGAGAGGGACTTCAACATTCTGCTCAGCGATCGCGACGCTCCGCAATCCGTGCGTCAGCGCGCCGCGGCTTATCAAGGTTTGCTGCACGCGAAACGCGGACCCAAGCCGGCGGCGGCGCCGGCGGCGGGAGCCGGGGGAGCCGCGAGCGGCGGCAACGTCACCGTGACGCCGGTGATCGAGCCGGAACAGGAGGGCGCTGCATCGTCCGGCGAGGCGCCGTTCGAGGTGAAGCCCTCGAAGTAGCGGCGAAGGGCGCGGCAGCGCAGCGAGAAACGAGTCATGTCCTTTTCGCTCGCGATCATCGGCCGGCCGAACGTCGGCAAATCGACTCTGTTCAACCGGTTGACCGGCAAGAAGCTGGCGCTTGTCGATGACCGTCCCGGCGTCACCCGCGATCGCCGGGAGGGCGAAGCCAAGCTCGCCGATCTGCGCTTCACCATCATCGACACGGCCGGGCTGGAGGAAGGCCGGGGCCCGACTCTGGAAGGGCGCATGCGCGCCCAGACTGAGAACGCGATCCTCTCCGCCGATGCAATTCTCTTTCTCATCGACGCGCGCGTTGGCGTCACGCCCGACGACAAATATTTCGCCGATCTCGTCCGTCGCGCTGGCAAGCCGGTAATCCTGATCGCCAATAAGGCGGAAGGAAAGGCCGGCGGGCCAGGCGTCTACGACGCCTTTTCGCTGGGTCTTGGCGATCCTGTGCCGTTTTCCGCCGAGCATGGCGAGGGCCTGGGCGCGCTCTATGACGCGCTGCGCGAGGCTCTGCCCGAGGAGACCGCCGAACCTTTCGAAGACGACGTCGCCATTGAAGAAAATCTGCGCAACGACGATGAGGACGGCAGCGACCTCGATGTCACGAAGCCGCTGCGCATCGCGGTCGTCGGACGGCCCAACGCCGGAAAATCGACGCTCATCAACCGCATTCTCGGCGAGGAGCGCCTGCTGACGGGACCCGAAGCGGGAATCACGCGCGATTCGATCTCGGTCGATTTCGTGTGGCGCGACCGCAAGATGAAGCTCTTCGACACGGCCGGATTGCGCAAGCGCGCCCGCGTCGTCGACAAGCTGGAAAAGCTGTCGGCCGCCGACGCGCTGCGCGCCGTGCGGTTCTCGGAAGTCGTCGTGCTGCTCGTCGATTCGACGATTCCCTTCGAGAAGCAGGATCTCTCCATCGCCGACCTCGCAGCCCGCGAAGGCCGCGCCGTCGTCATCGCGCTCGGCAAATGGGACCTCGTCGAGAACCGCGACGCGACGCTCATCAAGCTGCGCGAAGACGCAGAACGCCTGCTGGCGCAGCTGCGCGGCTGTCCGGTGGTTCCGGTGTCAGGCGCGACGGGGCAGGGGCTGGACAAGCTCATGCAAGCGATCCTCGCGGTTCACGAAATTTGGAACAAGCGCATCGGCACGGGGCGGCTCAATCGATGGCTGCTGACGCAAATCGAGGAGACGCCGCCGCCGGCGGTTTCCGGGCGGCGCATCAAGATACGCTACATGACGCAAGCCAAATCGCGGCCGCCGCATTTCGTGCTCTTCGGCAATCAGCTCGACGAACTGCCGACGAGTTACGAGCGCTTCCTGATCAACGGACTGCGCAAGACCTTCGACCTTCCCGGCGTGCCGATCAGGATCTCGAAAAAGTCGGGGGAGAACCCGTTCGAAGGACGTCACAAGGGCTGAGCGACTCTTGTGTCATGACGCCGCTCACGAGATTGTGGCGCCATGCTCAAGCCTTCTCCTGAAAAACTTCTCGCTCTCGGCATGTCGTTCTGGAACGCCAAGGCGCTGCTCTCGGCAGTGGAGCTCGGCGTCTTCGACGCTCTCGCCGACGGCCCCGCCGACCTTGCGACGCTGACGACGAAGCTCGGGTTGCACCAACGCTCCGCGCGGGACTTTTTCGACGCGCTCGTAGCGATGAAAGTTCTGGAGCGCGACGCCAACGGGCGTTACGCAAATACGCCAGAAACGGATTTTTTCCTTGTGCGCGGTCGGCCGAGCTATGTCGGCGGGCTGCTGGAAATGGCCAATGCGCGCCTCTACGAGAGCTGGGGACATCTGTCGGAGGCGCTGAGAACCGGCCGACGCCAAAGCGAAAATCAGGACGAGAGCGATTTCTTCGCGGCGCTTTACGCCGATTCGCAACGTCTGCGCGGCTTCCTCTCCGCGATGAGCGGCGTGAGCGCCGGCGCCGCCCAGGCGATCGCCGACAAATTCTCCTGGCGGGATTATCGGACCTTCGTCGACGTCGGCGCCGCGCAGGGCATGGTCCCCGTTACAATCGCGCGGGCGCATCCGCATCTTTCGGGCGGCGGCTTCGATCTCCCCCAAGTCGGACCGATATTCGAGGAATTTGTCGTCGCCAATGGGCTCGCGGAGCGACTGCGGTTCTACCCCGGCGACTTTTTCAAGGACGATCTGCCCAAGGCCGACGTCATCATCATGGGGCACATCCTTCATGACTGGGATCTTGAGCAAAAGCGGATGCTGTTAAAGAAGGCCTATGACGCCCTCCCAGAAGGCGGCGCGCTGATCGTCTATGAAGCCATGATCGATAATGATCGTCGCGAGAACGCTTTCGGCCTGCTGATGAGCCTCAATATGCTGATTGAAACCGACGGCGGCTTCGACTTTACGGGGGCCGACTGCGAGGGCTGGATGAAGGAAGCCGGGTTCTCCAGCTCCCGGGTCGAGCATCTGACGGGGCCGGATTCCATGGTGGTCGGCGTTAAATAGAGCCGCCGCGCGCGCGAACGTCTCCACGGCGCCTGCGACGAATCCCCGCGCCGCCGCTTTGGATTTTGGTTGGACAGAAGCTAGTTTTGAATTATTCTAATTCTTGCGTCGGGGGCCTAACGGCCGCGCCGACTCAGATACTCGGAGGCAAAAAAATGGCTATGCTCAAGGGCAGCAAGACCGAAGAAAATTTGAAGGCCGCCTTCGCCGGCGAATCGCAGGCGAATCGCCGTTATCTCTATTTCGCTCAAAAGGCCGACGTCGAGGGTTACAACGACGTGGCCACCGTGTTCCGCTCCACCGCCGAAGGCGAGACCGGCCACGCGCACGGCCATCTGGAGTTCTTGGAGACCGTCGGCGATCCTGCGACCGGCCTGCCGATCGGCAAGACCGCCGATAACCTCAAGGCCGCGGTCGCCGGGGAAACCCACGAATATACCGACATGTATCCCGGCATGGCGCGCTCGGCCCGCGACGAGGGGTTCGAGGAGATCGCCGACTGGTTCGAGACGCTCGCCAAGGCTGAGCGTTCGCACGCCGGCCGCTTCCAGCGCGCCCTGGACGAGCTGAAGTAAGCAGAGAATTACGTCCTTCGCGTCATGGCCGGGCTTGACCCGGCCATCCACGCGATGGGACTGGCGAAAGGCTCAGAGCCTGACCCGCGCGCCAGCGGCTGGGCTTCAGCATCCCTGTCGTGCGGCGACTGCTCCGCAGCATCCCCGCGCGGCCGGGACAAGCCCGGCCATGACGGCCGTTGTGTTTTGGAACATCAAAGATGAGAGAAGGCAGCCTCGAGGCTCCGATCCGGCATCCGCTGGATTGGCGGAGCGACGATTTCTATGACGATGCGAAGCTCGACGCGGAAATGCGCCGGGTCTTTGATATTTGTCATACGTGCCGGCGCTGTTTCAATCTGTGCGACTCCTTTCCGCGGCTGTTCGATCTCATCGACGAATCGAAAAGCGGCGAGCTCGACACCGTCGCGAGCGCGGATTTCAAACAGGTCGTGGACGCCTGCACGCTCTGCGACATGTGCTTCATGTCGAAGTGCCCCTATGTGCCGCCACATGAGTTCAACATCGACTTTCCGCATCTGATCCTGCGCTACCGCGCGGTCGAAGCGAAGAAGAACGGCGTGCCCGCCGTCGATCGCGCGCTTGCCGACACTGACCGCTACGGTAAATGGGCGACGCTGATCTCAGGCGCGGCCAATTGGGCGACGCGCCGCGACAACACAACGATGCGCGGCCTCGAGGAGAAAGTTGCCGGCGTCGATCGCAACGCCGAGCTGCCAAAATACGCCAGCAAGACGCTGGAAGCGCAGGCGGCTTCGAATCCGCCGATGCGCGACGAGTCGGCGCCGGCCAAGGCGCGCAAGGCCGTGCTCTACGCCACCTGCTACGGCGACTATAACGACACGTCGATCGGCATGTCGGCGCTCGCCGTGCTCGCGAGAAACGGCGTGGAGACCAAAGTCGTGCATCCGGCCTGCTGCGGCATGCCGAAACTCGAACAGGGCATGCTCGACGACGTGGCGGAGGCCGCGCGCAAGGTCGCCGCGGCTTTCACGCCCTATATCGACGAGGGCTACGACATTGTTGCGCCGGTGCCGTCCTGCGCGCTGATGCTGAAATTCGAATGGCCGCTGATTCTGCCGGAGGACGAGAGCGTCAAGCGTCTGGCTAAGGCGACATTCGACCTTTCCGAATATGTCGTCGACATCGCGCGCAAGGAGGGGCTGGCCGAAGGCATGGCGCCGCTCAATGGCGGCGTCGCCTTCCATGTCTCCTGTCATTCGCGCGCCCAGAATATCGGCCAGAAAGGCGCCGAGCTGCTTGCGCTGATCCCTGAAGCCGATGTGGCCGTGGTCGAGCGCTGCTCGGGCCATGGCGGCGCCTGGGGATACAAGAAGGGCAATTTCGAAACGGCGATGAAGGTGGGCAAGCCCGCTGCGCGGCAGTTGCAGAACGCCGACAAGAAGCACGTCGTTTCCGAATGCCCGCTTGCCGGACTGCATATCGAACAGGAGATCGAGACGCTCGGCGGCGAGACGCCGAAGCCGGAACGCGTCGGCCATCCGATCGTGCTGATGGCGAGAGCTTATGGACTTGCGGGCGCGTAACGTCGGATTTTTCCCCATACTGAGGCGCGAGCGAAGCTCGGGTCTCGAAGGGCGAGGAAAAATTTGCATAGGATGCCTCGCCCTCGTGCTTCGGAGAAGCATCCCCCGGATGCTCCTCAGCATGGGCGCTCAGGTTGATGGAGCATCAAAAAGATGACGACACGTCACGAACTGACCCGCGCCGATATCCTCGCCTGGGCGGAATACGCCAAGGACCGGGCGGAACATCGCAAGCGCATCACGGCGCTCAAGCGGCATCGCCGGGTTGAGGTCGGCCCTTACGTCACCTTCTACTTCGAGAATTTCGATACGATGTGGTTGCAGGTGCAGGAGATGCTGCACATCGAAAAAGGCGGCGAGGCGCAGATCACGGACGAGCTTGCTGCATATAATCCGCTGATTCCAAAGGGTAATGAACTCGTCGCGACCTTCATGATCGAGATCGACGACGCGCTGCGGCGGGCGCGCGTATTGTCGCAACTTGGCGGCGTCGAGGAGACGGCCTCCATCGAAGTCGGCGGCGAGCGCGTCGCCGGCAAGGCCGAGCAGGATCAGGATCGCACCACGGCTGAAGGCAAGGCGAGCAGCGTGCAATTCGTGCACTTCCCCTTCACGAAGGCGCAGATTGCAGCGTTCAGGGAGCCGAACACGCGCGTGATTTTGGGCCTGTCGCATCCCAACTACAGCCATATGGCTGTTTTGTCGGAAGCGACGCGCGCATCGCTTGCGGAGGATTTTGCCTGAAGGCGCGCTTGGCGGCGATCGATGATGCCTTGGCCTTCGATGAAGCAAGATTGCAGTGAGCCTCGCTTGCCATTAAGTCGTCTTCAAGCGTTTCCCTCACAACCGACAGTGCATTGACAACCCCCGCCAACGATCCCGTTTCACGCCGCCGCACCTTCGCGATCATCTCGCACCCTGACGCCGGCAAGACGACGCTCACCGAAAAGCTGCTGCTCTTCGGCGGCGCGATTCAGCTTGCCGGCGCCGTCAAGGCCAAGCGCAACGCTCAGCAGACGCGCTCGGACTGGATGAGCATCGAGCGCGAGCGCGGAATCTCTGTCGTCACCTCGGTGATGACCTTCGAATACGGCGGCTGCGTCTTCAATCTCTTGGATACGCCGGGCCACGAGGACTTTTCGGAAGACACCTACCGCACGCTGTCCGCCGTCGACGCCGCGGTGATGGTGATCGACGCCGCTAAGGGCATCGAGGCGCGCACGCGCAAGCTCTTTGAAGTCTGTCGCCTGCGCGACATTCCGATCGTCACCTTCATCAACAAGCTCGACCGCGAGGCGCGCGACCCGTTCGATCTGCTCGATGAAATCGAGAAGACGCTCGCGCTTGACGCGACGCCGATCACCTGGCCGATCGGTTCGGGCAGAAGCTTCGCCGGCACATACCGCTTCGCTACGAAAACTGTGCGCCGGATCGATGAGGACGCCGAGCTGCTGCAAACGAGCGGCCTCAATGATCCGCTCTTCGACACGCTTTTGCCGAACGGCGCGGATGCATGGCGGGAGGAGGCGATGCTTGCCGAAGAAGGCAACAAGCCTTTCGATCTCTCCGCCTTCCGCGAGGGCCATTTGACGCCCGTCTTCTTCGGCAGCGCGCTGCGCAACTTTGGCGTTCGCGATCTGATCGACGCGATGGCGGAATATGCGCCGAGCCCGCGTGCGCAGGAGGCGGACAAGCGCCTCGTCGAGGCGAAGGAGTCGAAGATGACCGGCTTCGTCTTCAAGATCCAGGCGAATATGGACCCCAACCATCGCGATCGCATCGCCTTCATGCGCGTCTGCTCGGGTCGGCTCACGCGCGGCATGAAGGCGAAACTCATTCGGACGGGCAAGAATATTCCCATCAACGCCCCGCAGTTCTTCTTTGCGCGCGACCGCTCGATCGCCGACGAAGCATATGCCGGCGACGTGGTGGGCCTGCCCAATCACGGGCAACTGCGCATCGGCGACACGCTGACCGAGGGCGAGGAGATCGTCTTTCGCGGCGTGCCGAGCTTCGCGCCGGAAATTCTGCGCCGCATTCTCATCGGCGACGCGATGAAGGCGAAGAAGCTGCGTGAAGCCTTGCAGCAGCTTGCGGAAGAGGGCGTCGTGCAGGTCTTCACGCCGCACGACGGCTCTGGCGCGATCGTCGGCGTTGTCGGCGCGCTGCAGCTCGACGTGCTAGCGACGCGGCTCGAGGGGGAATATGGATTGCAGACGCGCTATGAGCAGCCGCGCTTTACCGTTTGCCGTTGGATCGCCTCGGACGAGCCGGCGAAGTTGAAGAGCTTCATCGATTCGAACGGCTCCAGCATCGCCGACGATCTCGACGGCGCGCCGGTGTTCATGAGTTCGTCGGCGTTCCAGCTCAATTATGACGCCGAACGCAATCCGGCGATCACATTTTCGGATGTGAAGGATTATCAGAAGCGCGCGGCCTGATGTGGCGCTTGAAATCCACAAAAGGCGAAAAGCCTATGCGCCTTTGACAAGCGCCCAGAGGGCGATGACGAGCGCGATCGTCGTCGCAATGATGAAGAGATTCTGGGTTAGCTCCACATATCGTTGAGCCTCGACCAGAACAGCCTCATAATATCTACTATACCATAGCGTCTGCATGTCAGTCCTCGTTTGCTCAAACAGGGCGCGCGTCAGTCGATTCCCGGAACGAGCGGCGAAACGCGCTTTGGGTCGCGGAGAGGCGGCGCGCCGGACGGCGGCGACCCAAGTTCTTCCGGGGGGCTGCTCGCCGACGCCTTCGATCGGGCGGCGGGGTCGACGCCAATGACGAGCGTGACGAGGTAGCGCTGGTCTTCCTCGGTGACGCTCGCGAAGGAGCCAAGGCCGGCGCCAATCGCGATGAAATCATCCTTATTCATTGTGTCGCGCTTGGCCGTTCGCTCCGAATAGGGACGAATGTTGCGATAGATGAACTCGCTCAGCGCGTCCGGGAAGAAGAGTTGTCCAGTCAATACGTTGGCGTCGCTAAGGAACGCCTTGAAGTGGATATGCGGCGCGCGTCCTGGATACCAGCCGGGATAGATGGACTTGAAGCTCGCGAGGCCGGCGTTGTCCGCGAGCTGAGAGCCGCGCAGGAAGGTTTCGCCTTTCGTGCTGATGGGTTGCGCGCGGTCGTCGCCCTGTCCCTGATAGTTCGAATAGAGGCCCGCTGCGTCGCAATGCCAGACGTCGACTCGCGCCCCGGCGATCGGCCGGCACGCCTGATCGACAATCTGAAGGCGCAACATGATCGGAATGCCCGTCTTGTTCTCGCGAATGTCAAAGCGAACCAGTTTGGGATCAAAGTAGTAGGGGCCCTGCACCGCTTCCGGCGACAAAAGGCACGCCCGCGCCCCAAGCAGGGGAGGCCCCGCCTCGGTCGGCGTCTGAGCGAAGCTGTCGCGCGTCGTTCCTCCGGCGGTCAGCGCGGCGATCATTCCCAGAACGTCGCGCCGATCCGGACATCCTCTTCCGTCATTCATGCCTGAGCCTGTCGTTTGGACATTTTCCGTCGAAGCGGACGCCGCCTCGCATCATAAAAATGCGTCGGTTCAAGAATTTGAGCGCTTCTATCGCTAAAAGACGCGTAAACGAGCTAGACGTTTCCGAGTCCGCGCAGACTTAAGCGCGCGAGCGTGTCGACGAGCCGTTCGAGCGCGTGTTCGTCGAATTTGAGCGAGAAGGGCGGCTGCGCCAGCCGCTCCGCGTCTCGCACGAAGAACATCGGCTGCTGGGCGAGCCATAGCATCGCGAATGTGACGGTCTCCGCAGAGGCGTCCTGCGGCAGGAACCGCCGTACGACCCGTTCCGCCAAACGAAAGATGCGGGGCGGCGAATGCGCGATGAAGGCGCTGAAGACTTCGCTCGGCTGCACGCTTTCCCAGGCGAAGATGCGCAGGAAGCGGCTAACGCGATCGCGCTTGACGAGCGGCAGCAGAAATTGATGCAGATAGCGCCGGAGCGCGTCCTCAGGCGAAAGCGCGTCGAGTTCTTCGGGGTCCAAGAACGCATTCTCTTCGAAGGCCCGCGTCGCAGCGATCAGCACTTCGCGATAAAGTCCGTCCTTGCCGCCGAAGTGGTAATTGACGGCCGCTTGGTTGGCCATCGCCCTTTGGGTGATGAGCCGCACCGAGCCGCCGTCATACCCATATTCCGCGAAGACCGACGTCGCCGCTTTGATGAGTGCGGCGCGCGTCGTCTCCGTCGAGCGAGACGCGACGCGCGCCTGATCCAGATTACTCAAGGCATCATCCTCAAAAAGGATATAGGTTGACGAGGCTAGTCACTGCGCCGCCGAGCGACGTCGCGCTATTCCAGGCCTTGCGGCCGAGCGGAGCCAATTTGGATGAGAGCCCTATCGGATCGAGCTTGGCCAACAAACTCCGTTCCTGTTGCTCCGCTTTCTCGTCCATTGTCTGGGGAGAGACGGGCCGCTCGGCGTTGGTGGTCGGGGGCGCCGGCGGCGTCGACTCGACAGCGGTTCTCTTTTCCGGAGACGACTTGCGCAGGGCGACGACTTTCGTCGGCCTGACAGGGATCGTCTCCGTCTTTTCAGCGGCGGCTCCGGTCGACCAATCCGAGATGCGCTCCTGCGGATAGACGGCGAACAGCGCCGCAGCCGGCGAAGCGTTTTTCAACTTCAAGGATGGGCGCTCCGTCTCCGCGGAAGCGATCCGGTCGATGATTTTGCCGCTCACCGGGTCGGTCGTGAAAGCGATTTCCTTCAGCGCTTCGCCATTCTTCCATTGCGGCGGCAGGAAAGCGATGAGCCAGGTCGCGACGAAGCAGACCGCAGCATCGATCAGCAGCCTGCGTGACTTGGCGCTAAGCGCCGCAAATTTTGTTTCCAGATGATCGCTCATGACGAACCTCCGTTTAAAACGACTGATTGAAATTCAAACGCTCGTTTGAAGCGAAAATAGGGCGACGCGGTGACGCGGTGTTTCTGGCTATTTGGGCGAGCGCAACATGCGTCATTTTGGCGCTTCGAGGAAACGGAGACGCCGGCGCGCGAAGCGCTGCCCGGCGCAAAAGCAAAACAAAACCCGAAGAAGCCAGAGCGAGACTTGGTTTCGCCGCAGACCGCGACGACGGCCGCTCTTCCCGTCGCGGCTTCGCCGTGATAAGCGACGCGTCTCACGATGCGCGTCCTAGGGACCGGCTTCGCCGATTAAGACCGGGAGCCGGTTTTTGTTTTCGTTCAGCGCCGTTAGGCATAGAGGTCCATTCCAATGAGCCAATCCGGTTTCTTCACCGCCTCCCTCAGCGCTTCCGATCCGGAAATCGCGAAGGCGATCGAACTCGAACTCGGCCGCCAGAGGCACGAGATCGAACTGATCGCGTCGGAGAACATTGTCTCAAAGGCGGTGTTGGAGGCCCAGGGCTCGGTTCTTACCAACAAATATGCCGAGGGCTATCCGGGAAAGCGCTATTACGGCGGCTGCCAATTCGTCGACATCGCCGAAAATCTCGCGATCGACCGCGCCAAGAAGCTGTTTGACTGCGGCTTCGCCAATGTTCAGCCCAACTCCGGCTCGCAGGCCAATCAGGCGGTGTTCCTCGCGCTTCTTCAGCCGGGCGACGTCTTCATGGGGCTGGATCTCGCCGCGGGCGGTCATCTGACGCATGGGTCGCCGGTCAATGTCTCCGGCCGCTGGTTCAAGCCGGTGAGCTATACGGTGCGCAAGGACGATCAGCGCATCGACATGGAGCAGGTCGCCGCGCTCGCCATGGAGCATAAGCCGAAGCTCATCATCGCCGGCGGCTCCGGCTATTCCCGCATCTGGGACTTCGAAGGCTTCCGCAAGATCGCCGACAGCGTCGGCGCCTATTTCATGGTGGACATGGCGCATTTCGCCGGTCTGGTCGCCGCGGGACTTCACCCGTCGCCGCTGCCGCATGCGCATGTCGTCACCACCACCACGCATAAGACGCTGCGCGGTCCGCGCGGCGGCATGGTGCTGACGAACGACGAGGCCATCGCCAAGAAGATCAACTCGGCGGTTTTCCCCGGCCTGCAGGGCGGTCCGCTGATGCATGTCATCGCCGGAAAGGCGGTGGCGTTCGGCGAGGCGTTGACGCCGCAGTTCAAGACCTATCAGCAGCAGGTCAAGGACAACGCGCAAATGCTCGCGCAGACGCTCGTCGACGCGGGCCTTGCGATCGTCTCGGGCGGCACCGACAACCATCTGATGCTCGTCGACCTGCGCCCCAAGAAGATCACCGGCAAGGCGGCGGAAGCCGCGCTTGGCCGCGCGCACATCACCTGCAACAAGAACGGCATTCCCTTCGATCCGGAAAAGCCCTTCGTCACCTCCGGCATTCGTCTCGGCTCGCCGGCGGCGACCTCGCGCGGCTTCGGCCAGAGCGAGTTCAAACAGGTCGGGCAGATGATCGTCGAGGTGCTCGACGGCCTCTCCTCGCAGGGCGAAGAAGGCAACGCCGCGACGGAAACCGCGGTGAAGGAAAAGGTTCACACGCTGACCGCGAAGTTCCCGATTTATTGACTCGGGTTCTGACTTCTATACGCACCTTTCTTTCCCATGCGGGAAAGAAAGGTGCGTGGCGGACAGTCATACAAGAACGCTGCGGATCAATAAGAGCTAACAAGCTTCAGCGGTGTTTTATTTCAAGATGTCCGGGATAGGCTGACCCTTCGCCTCAAGCCAACGTTTGTAACGTTGCATCTTAATTTTGGCGGGTCTGTCAATTTGATTGAATTCGAGATTTCGAATGCCTGCGCTCCAACAAGCGTCTTTGAAAAACTGATCACAGATTGGGTCCCAATTTATTTCCACAAGACGAAACAAGTGAACGCCGTCGATCATGGTTGTCTTCAGATGCAGAATAGTGTCGAAATAAGAATACTGCCATCCACAACGAGCTTCTATATCCCATGAATATCTTTTGAGATTTTCACTCTTTTCTAGATCAATAGCGTCGATGAATGCTCGTGTGACGGTGCAAAGCCAGCGCTTTGGACCTTCGTTTCCATTCGGCATCACGACGTCACATTTTCGAAAGTCACATGAATCCGGAGCCGCTTCCTCCAACAAGCTTTTCAATTCTGGAGATATCAACCACTTGTGATGGTGATGCTCCAAGTTGGGAAGTCGACCGGGCTTTTTTCCATTAAAACGGAAGACAGGCGTTGCGCACATATCGGGAAATCGCCACGGGCCGCGGGGAAGGACATGCCACCCATCGGGCCAGGATTTTTCCGGACCGAATCCGACGCTGAGCCCAGCGTGCACATCATCCGGCTGCAACAAAGGCGCATTAATAAGCTCGAATTTTGGATTATCGTATAGTCCTTGAACGAAATAAAAACGGGTCTCATCCATGCAGAGCCTCCTTTGCAAACCGCGAGTTTAGCTTTTTTGTTTATGTTTTTGGAAAGTTGACATATAGCCTTTCGCACTCACTCCCCCACCATCCGGCCGATCGCCTTCCGCTACACGCCATGAAATCGCCATGCGGGATCGTGACGCATGGGGCCTTCATCGCTGATTTTCCATATCGTCGTCGCCGCATTCCGACGGACGTCGATCTCGTTTCCGCTCAACGCACAGCCGAAAAATTACCCCCACGGCTTGCGACGCTCTTATGGAACGGGCTAAGCAGACGCCTAACGTCAAGCGAGTGTCCAATGCGCTGTCCCTATTGCGGCTCCGCCGACACGCAGGTGAAGGACTCGCGTCCCGCGGAGGATTCCTCCTGCATAAGGCGCCGCCGCGTCTGTCCGACCTGCGGCGGCCGTTTCACGACCTTTGAGCGCGTGCAGCTGCGCGAGATCATCGTCGTGAAGAAGTCGGGTCGCCGTGCGCCGTTCAATCGCGACAAGCTGATGCGATCGGTCGAGATCGCCTTGCGTAAGCGTCCGGTCGAAGCGGAACGCGTCGAGCAGATGATTTCCGGAATCGTTCGTCAGCTCGAAAGCCTCGGCGAAGTCGAGGTCGAAAGTCAGCGGATCGGCGAACTGGTCATCGAAGGCCTGCGATCGCTCGACCCCGTCGCCTATGTGCGTTTCGCCTCGGTGTATCGCGACTTCCGCGAAGTTCGCGACTTCTCCGCGGTGATCGACGAATTGGAGAGCGGCGGCGACGGCGCGGCTTTTGCACCGGACGCCGACGACCCAGAGAACGCATGACGATCCACGAAGCCTTTCCGCAGACCGCGACCGACGACGCCTATATGGCGGCGGCGCTTGCGCTCGGCCGGCGCAATTTGGGCCGCACCGCGCCAAATCCCGCGGTGGGCGCGTTGCTCGTGCGCGATGGCGTCGTTCTCGCCCGCGGCTGGACCGCGCAGGGCGGGCGCCCGCATGCGGAGGCGATCGCCATGGCTGCGGCGGGCAAGGCCGCACGCGGCGCAACGCTTTACGTCACTTTGGAGCCCTGCGCGCATCATGGGGCGACGCCCCCTTGCGTCGACTCGATCATCGCCGGCGGCGTCGCGCGCGTCGTCACCGCCCTCGAGGACCCCGACCCGCGCGTATCTGGCGACGGCTTCGCCCGACTGCGCGAAGCGGGAATTGAGGTGCTCGTCGGTCCCGGCGCGGCGGCTGCACGCGCCGATCATCTCGGGCACATTTTGCGCGTCACGCGTCGCCGCCCGATGATAACGCTCAAGCTCGCGCGGACGGCGGACGGCTACGCCGCCGGCGCCGCGCATGATCCGCGCCTGCACATCACCGGACCTATCGCTGACGCCTTCACGCATGTGCAGCGATCGCTGCATGACGCGATCATGATTGGCGGCGGCACGGCGCGCGACGACGATCCGCTGATGACCGTACGCGTGCCAGGGATGCAACAATGCAAGCCGCTTCGCGTTGTGCTCGATGAGAAGCTGTCGCTGTCGCCGCGTTCACGCCTGGCGTCCACCGCGCGCGAAACGCCGCTGCTCGTGATCGCTGGGGCGGCCGTCGCCGATGAAGCGGCCAAAGCGTTTGAAGACGCCACTGGCGCGGAGGTTGTTCGCATCGCGACGCGGGAGGGCCTGCTTGATCTTACCAGCGCCCTAAGACTTTTGGCAGATCGTGGCGTCACCCGCGTCTTCAGCGAAGGCGGACCGCGCGTCGCGGAAAGTCTGCTCGCCGCGGATCTTGCCGATGAGGTCATCTTGCACACTGCGGTCAAGCCGCTTGGGAGGGCAGGCCGTCCGGCGCTGACTCCTGCGGCGCGCGCCGCCCTCGAGGACGACTCGCGCTACCGTCTGATCGAAACGCGCGCGCTCGGCGCCGACACGATGACCCGATACGCGCGGGTCGACTGATGTTCACCGGCATCGTCACCGATGTGGGCGAAGTTATTGCGATGACGCCGCGCGGCGAACTGCGCCGCCTGCGCATCGCCTGTTCGTACGATGCCGACGGCATCGCCCTCGGCGCCTCCATCGCCTGCTCGGGCGTGTGCCTAACGGTCGTCGCCGTCGCGCGCGAGGGCGCGCGAACGGTCTTCGAGATCGACGCCGCTGCCGAGACGCTCGCCGTCACGACGGTGGGAACATGGACCTGCGGAACGCGCGTCAATCTCGAACGCGCGTTGAAGATCGGCGACGAACTCGGCGGCCATATCGTCACCGGCCATGTTGACGGCGTCGCGCGCATCACATCGCGCGACGACTTTTGCGATAGGGCGCCTGAAGAACGCCCGTCCGAAGAAACAAGCATGTCCAGATTCTGGATCGAGGCGCCGCGAGCGCTGTCGCGCTTTATCGCCAAGAAAGGCTCCGTGGCGATTGACGGCGTTTCGCTCACGGTGAACGAGGTCGAAGGCGATACCTTTTCCGTGCTGCTCATTCCGCATACGCTTAGCGTTACGACGCTCGGCGCCCGCAGAGTAGGGGATGCGCTCAATATCGAGGTCGATCTGATGGCGCGCTATGCGGCAAGGTTGAGCGAAGCGCGGTAGTCTGAGTTTGCGCGAGAATGTGTATAACGGTCATATCGGCTGACAGAGCGTCGCTCCTGTGACATAACGCGCCCATAATCGGTTCGCGGCGTCCCGCTCCCAAAGGGAGAGGGGTCCGGCCAAAGGGCGTCTGTAAGGACACCCGTCGTCAACGACGTGGCTTTTGGCAGTGTCGGGTGAGGGGTTTGCGCCTCAGCGTTAATGCGTTCGCTGTGGCGGCGCGTCCCGCACCTTTGCAATTGAGAACGCTAACCCTCACTTGGCTGCTTCGCAGCCCAACCCTCTCCCGGCGGGAGAAGGTTGCGTGCACTCCTGGAGTCGCCTGAATGGCTGGTTTTGCACCCGACGACGCTGACGTCGCGCCCGTGCCGGGCGCGCATATTCTCGTCGTCACGACGAAGTTCAACGGCGAAATCGTCGCAATGTTGCGCGAAGGCGCGCTTGATGCGTTGCGCGCGCTCCAGGCGCAGGCGACGGTGATCGAAGTCCCTGGCGCGCTGGAGATCGCCACAGCGGCCGCGATCGCGCTCGACGATGCGGAGCTTGCCGGCGCGCCTTACGATGGAGTCGTTGCGCTCGGCTGCGTCATCCGCGGCGAGACCTATCACTTCGAACTCGTCGCCAATGAAAGCACGCGCGCGCTGATGAATCTTTCCGTCTCGCGCCGCCTGCCGCTCGGCAATGGCGTGCTCACTGTGGAGAATGAGGCGCAGGCGATCGTGCGCGCCGATTCCAAGCAGGGCGACAAGGGCGCCGACGCGGCGCGCGCGGCGCTCGCGCTTGTGCGCCTTAAACGAGGCGCGGCATGAGCGTCGAACAACGCTCGGCGTCGCGTCTGGCGATCGTGCAAGCGCTTTACCAAATGGAAGTCGCCGGCAAAGGGCTCAACGAGATTTTCGCCGAGTTCGAGTCTCACTGGATCGGGCGAGAGATCGAAGGCGCGCAGTATAAGCCGGCCGACGCCGCCTTTTTTCGCGACGTGCTGCAAGGCGTGCTCACCGATCAGGTCGCCATCGACCGGCAGATTGATCGCGCGCTTTCCGGCGGCTGGCCATTGTCACGACTGGAGTCCGTCATGCGCGCCGCCTTGCGCGCCGGCGTCTATGAACTGCGATCGCGCAAGGACGTTCCGGCGCGCGTCGTCATCAAGGAATATGTCGACGTCGCCGGCGCATTTTTCGGGCCGACCGAGTCGGGGATGGTGAACGCGGTGCTCGACAAGATCGCGCATGAGGAGCGCGCCGAGGAGTTGAGTTGACAGGAAAGCAGCCGCCGGCTTCCTCATCCTTCGAGACGCCCGCTGCGCGGGCTCCTCAGGATGAGGAGGCCGGCGGCGCCCAAACCTCGCCCTCATGCTGAGGAGCGAGCGAAGCTCGCGTCTCGAAGCACGAGGGCGAAGCCATGCCGCGCTATAGCGAAGACGACATCATCGCCCGCGTTTTCGCGCCGATCGCGGGCGCGGCCGCGCTCGGCCTTAAGGACGACGCGGCGCTTCTCGCGCCCGAAAGCGCGCAAGTCGTCGTGACGACTGACATGGTCGTCGCCGGCGTGCATTTTTTCGCCGACGACGATCCGTCGCTGATCGCCAAGAAGGCGCTGCGCGTCAATCTCTCCGACCTTGCCGCCAAGGGCGCCGAGCCGATCGGTTTTCTGTTGGCCTTGGCGCTCCCCCACGACTGGACCAATGACTGGCTGGACGCTTTAGCCGCCGGGCTCGCCGAGGATGCGCGCGCGTATCACGCGCCGCTCATCGGCGGCGACACGGTTGCGACCCCGGGGCCGCTGACCATCTCGATCACGGCGCTCGGTCGCACGCGGCGCTTCGTGCCCCGCACCGGCGCAAAGCCCGGAGACGCCATCTTCGTCTCGGGCCCGATCGGAGACTCGGCGCTGGGTCTCGCGTTGCGCCGCGACCCGGCGCTCGCGCAACGACTGTCGGATGAGGCCCGAGACTATCTGATCGGACGCTATCTGCTGCCACAGCCGCGCCTGGATCTCTCGGCGTGGCTTTGCGCTAACGCCAGCGCCGCGATGGACATTTCCGACGGACTTGCGGGCGATCTCGCAAAGCTTTGCCGCGCCTCTGGCGTGAGCGCGGCTGTCGATCTCGCCTCCATGCCGCTTTCAGCGGCGGCGCGAGAGGCGATCGCCATCGATCCCGCTCTCTTCGAAACGGCGATAACTGGCGGGGACGACTACGAAATCCTCATCGCCGCGAAGAGCGAGGCCCCGCCTGCCGCGCCCGCCTGTCGGATCGGCGAAATTGTGGGCGGAAGCGCGCCGCCGATTTTTCTCGACGGACACAAAAAGCCCGTCTTTTTCAAAAAATTGTCCTTCCAACACTTCTGAAGAATACGGGATCGCGCAGCATTGCCGTGCGGCCACGTTTCTGGCAGAAAGCCCGCTGGAAAGCTGCTGTCCCCGCCCGATTCGCTCGGCGGGGCCGCTGCTCCTTTTTTTGTTGCGCGACTCCGTTCGCGGCGACGCGACCAATTCGGCCATTCCCCGGTCGAAGAACGAAAAGGCGAAGCCAAAATGGTTCTGTTTCTAACCATCGTCTTCGGATTGATGTCTATCGTCTATGGCGTGAAGACCTCGCAGGAATTGCTCGCAGCCGATCCGGGGTCGGCGCGGATGCAAGAAATTTCAGGCGCCGTCGCCGAGGGCGCGCAGGCCTATCTCAACCGCCAATACAAGACCATCGCCATGGTTGGCGGCGTGATCTTCGTCATCCTCGTCATCCTGCTCGGCTGGGCGGTCGCGTTCGGATTCATGCTTGGCGCGGTGCTCTCCGGCGCGGCCGGCTATATCGGCATGAACGTCTCGGTGCGCGCCAATGTCCGCACGGCGCAGGCGGCGACGAAATCGCTCGCCGGCGGCCTCGACATCGCCTTCAAGGCCGGCGCGGTCACCGGGCTTCTGGTCGCCGGCCTCGCGCTGCTTGGCGTCGCCGTTTATTACGCGATCCTGACCTGGTTCGCCGGCTATGCGCCTTCCGATCGCACGGTCGTCGACGCGCTGGTGGCGCTCGGCTTCGGCGGATCGCTGATTTCGATTTTCGCCCGTCTTGGCGGCGGCATCTTCACCAAGGGCGCTGACGTCGGCGCCGATCTCGTCGGCAAGGTTGAAGCCGGCATTCCCGAGGACGACCCACGCAATCCCGCCACGATCGCCGACAACGTCGGCGACAATGTCGGCGATTGCGCCGGCATGGCGGCCGACCTCTTCGAAACCTATGCGGTGACGGTCGTCGCCACGATGGTGCTCGCCTCGATCTTCTTCGCCGGTCAGGAGGGCCTGTCGTCGGCGATGATCTATCCGCTCGCGATTGGCGGCCTTTCGATTCTCACGTCGATCGCCGGCACCTATTTCGTGAAAATGGGCGACGACGACACAGAATGGGGCAAATTCGCCGCGCCTTATTTCAAGAAGCTCGGCATCGATGATTCCATCATGGGCGCGCTTTACAAGGGCCTCATCGCCGCCGGCGTGCTGTCGGTCGGAGGGCTCTTCCTGGCGACGACCTTTACCGTCGGCTGGGGCGAGATCGGCAAGGCGAATGGCGAAGCCATCCACGGCTATGGCCTGTTCCTCTCCGGGGTGCTGGGCCTGATCGTCACCGGCGCCATCGTCTATATCACTGAATATTACACTGGCACCGGCAAGCGTCCGGTGGTGTCGATTGCTCAGGCGTCAGTGACGGGCCACGGCACCAACGTCATCCAGGGCCTCGCCGTGTCGCTTGAATCGACAGCGGCGCCGGCGCTCGTCATCGTTCTCGGCATCATCCTCACCTATGAGCTTGGCGGGCTCTATGGCACGGCGATCGCGGTGACGACGATGCTCGGCCTCGCCGGCATGGTCGTGGCCCTCGACGCCTTCGGCCCCGTCACCGACAACGCCGGCGGCATCGCCGAAATGGCGGGCCTGCCGAAAGAGGTGCGTCGCAACACCGATGCGCTGGACGCCGTGGGCAATACGACGAAGGCCGTGACCAAGGGCTACGCCATCGGCTCGGCGGGCCTCGGCGCGTTGGTGCTCTTCGCCGCCTACACGAACGATCTGAAGCATTTCATCGACACCGACGTGCCGTTTTTCAAAGGGCTGGGGAAGATCGACTTCGAGCTCTCCAATCCCTATGTCGTCGCGGGACTCATCTTTGGCGGCCTCATCCCCTATCTCTTCGGCGGCATCGCCATGACGGCGGTGGGGCGCGCGGCGGGCTCGGTGGTCGTCGAGGTGCGCCGTCAGTTCAAGGAAAAGCCCGGCATCATGGCCGGCACGGACCGGCCGGATTACGGCCGCGCCGTCGATATGCTGACGCAGGCGGCGATCAAGGAAATGATCGTGCCCTCGCTGCTGCCGGTGCTGGCGCCGATCGTCGCCTTCGTTATCGCCTGGATTCTTGGCGGCAAGGCCAACGCTTTCGCGGCGCTGGGCGCGTTGCTGCTGGGCGTCATCGTCAACGGGCTCTTCGTCGCCATTTCGATGACGTCGGGCGGCGGCGCTTGGGACAACGCTAAGAAATCCTTCGAAGACGGCTTCATCGACAAGGACGGCGTGAAGCATGAGAAGGGCTCCGATGCCCATAAGGCGGCGGTGACCGGCGACACCGTCGGCGACCCCTACAAGGACACCGCCGGTCCCGCCGTGAACCCGGCGATCAAGATCACCAATATCGTGGCGCTGCTGATGCTGGCGATCCTGGCGCATTGAGCGACGCGACACGCTATTAGGGGCGAGGGAGACCTCGCCCCTCTTTTTTGAATGTCTTGAAAATAAATAAAATATCAGCAACTTCTCCTGGGTTCAGGAATATGGGCCGCGTTCGCGAGAACTTTACGACCCAAGTCGAAAGCGCTTTGCTTGCCGAGATTCGCATGCTTGCAAAGCATGAAGGCCGGCAGCTTGAATGCGTCGTAGAGGACGCGCTGCGAAACTATGTCGAAAAACGCAGCAGGACGAAGCCGCGACATCGCGTCATGGACGCCTATCGATCGAGCCTTGGGCGGTACGGCGCCCTCTATGAGAAGCTCGCCAAATGAACCGACCTGCGCGTCATGATGATTGGCGTTAGGCATCGGCGACGGGCCCAAGGCATGTGACTTTCCCGCGGGCGTCTTGCATTATCATCGTGGACAAGCGCTCCAGTCCAACCTTTGGCCGCCCGGGCGGACTTCATGACCCATCCCTTCTATTGTCTGCACACGCATGGCTTCATCCGAGTCGCCGTCGCGACGCCGACCGTGCGAGTCGCCGATCCGGCTTTCAACGTTGCGCGGACGATCGAACTGGCGCGCCAAGCGGATAAGCACGGCGCTTCGCTGGCGCTGTTTCCGGAGTTGGGGATCTCCTCGTACGCGATCGACGATCTCTTGCAGCAGGAGGCGCTGCTCGCCGCCGTCGACGCCACGCTCGCCGAACTCGTCGAGGCTTCTTGCGGCATTCACCCGCTGATCGTCGTTGGCGCGCCGCTGCGCCATCGTGGGCGTCTCTACAATTGCGCCGTGGCGATCCTGCGCGGCCGCGTGCTCGCCGTGACGCCCAAGGTCTATCTGCCGAATTATCGCGAGTTTTACGAACAGCGCCACTTCGCGTCCGGCGCTTTTGTTTCGGGCGAGGACATCGTCGTCGCCGGACAATGCGCGCCCTTCGGCTCCGATACGCTTCTTGAAGCGACGGATTTTCCCGGACTCGTGATCCACACGGAAATTTGCGAGGACGTATGGGTTCCCATTCCCCCTTCGGCGCGCGCCGCGCTGGCGGGCGCGACCGTGCTACTCAATCTTTCGGCGTCGAACGCGATCGTCGGCAAATCCGACTATCGCGAGACGCTCTGCGCTGCGCATTCGGCGCGCTGCCTAGCGGCCTATCTCTATTCGGCGGCGGGGCAGGGCGAGTCGACGACGGACCTTGCGTGGGACGGAGAAGCGCTGATCTGCGAGAAGGGCGACGTTCTCGCCAAGGCGCCGCGCTTCTCCGACGAACCGCAGCTGGCGCTCGCCGATGTCGATATCGGTCGTCTTCTTGCCGAGCGCATGCGGCAGGGGACATTCGGCGCCTGCGCCGACGTGGAGCAGGGCGCGACGCATTATCGCCGCATCGCGTTTGAACTTGCCCCGACCTGCGATCGCGATCTTGGATTTCTGCGCGAGGTGGGACGCTTTCCCTTCGTCCCGGCGGACGAAACGCGGCTCGCCGAACTGTGTTTCGAGGCGTTCAACATACAATCGCACGGCCTCGAACAACGGCTGCGCGCCACGAAAATCAAAAAGGCGGTGATCGGCGTCTCTGGCGGACTCGACTCCACTCAGGCGCTGCTCGTCGCGGTGACGGCGATGGATGCCCTCGGTCTGCCGCGCGAAAATGTTCTCGGCTTCACTCTGCCCGCCTTCGCCACGAGCGAAAGCACCAAGGCCAACGCCTGGCGGTTGATGCGCGCGCTCGGCGTCACCGCGCAAGAAATCGACGTCACCGCGGCTTGCAAGCAAATGCTCGCCGACATAGATCACCCGGCCGCGCGCGGCGAGGCGGTTTACGACACGACTTACGAGAATGTGCAGGCGGGCGCGCGCACGTCGCTGCTGTTTCGTCTCGCCAACCGCCATGGCGCGCTCGTCATTGGCACTGGCGATCTTTCCGAGCTCGCGCTCGGTTGGTCCACCTATGGCGTTGGCGATCAGATGTCGCATTACAACGTCAACGCCTCGGTCCCCAAGACGCTTATTCAGCACCTCATCCGCTGGTGCGCGCGTGACGCGCGATTTGGCGCCGAAACGGCGGCGGTGCTTGAAGACGTTCTCGCGACGGAAATATCCCCCGAGCTCGTGCCAGGAGAAGCAAGACAGCGAACTGAGGATACTGTCGGGCCGTATGCGCTGCAGGACTTCAATCTCTATTATACGACGCGCTACGGATTTGCGCCGGCGAAGATCGCCTTCCTCGCCTGGCGCGCCTGGCGTCATGCGTCCGCCGGCTCATGGCCTGCAGGGATCGCGCAAGAAGACAAGATTGCCTATGACCTCTCGACGATCAAACATTGGCTCGGCGTTTTCGTGAAGCGATTCTTTGAGGGAAGTCAGTTCAAACGGTCGGCGCTGCCAAATGGTCCGAAAGTCAGTTCGGGAGGGTCGCTGTCGCCGCGTGGCGATTGGCGCGCGCCGTCGGATTCTGTCGCAGACGCCTGGGTCAGCTCGCTCGACGATATTCCCTGACGCGCACATGAGCCGGCCACTCAATAGAGCGCCGGCTCATTTAACGTTTGCGAGATTACGCGACGACCGTCAGGCGCGCCGGACGAGGCCGAGAACGACCGAAACGACCAGGAGAACCAGCGCCAGCCAGAACAATATCCGCGCGCCGTCGACCGCGACGCCAGCGACGCCACCAAAGCCCAGAAATCCGGCAATGAGAGCGATGACCAGGAACACCACGGCCCAATACAGAAGGTTGCCCATTTTGACCTCCGCTTGTGAACTCTCGTCCTAAAACGCGTCCGCTGCATACATGTTCCGACGCGAACGCATCCCCGCGATTGCTCAGGTCTCGACGCGCGCGAAATCTGCATTAAGATAGCCAAAGCGTTACCTGCACAGTGACCGTGATCTATGTGCTATTCGCTTGAGGCAAGCGTTACGGCTGGGCTGGGCCTGGGGTTGGCGGGCTGCGGAATGGTTGCAAAAGCGCTGCGCCACGACCGGCGCATGGTGCTTTTCGCCGCGTTTCCGCTGGTGTTCTCGGCGCACCAGTTCGTCGAAGCTGCGGTATGGCTCACGCGGGCCGATCCTGTCGCCGGGCAGCCTTATCGTTATGTCTACACCTTAATCGCTTTTACGATGTGGCCCGTGCTGACGCCTGCGGCAGCCGCCTATGCGGAATCGGATCCGGAGCGAAATCGTCTTTGGTGGACCATGGGCGGCGTAGGCATTGTCCTGGGCGCCTATCTTATCGCCAAACTCGCCGGCGCCGAAGGCATCGACCTGTCGGTGTATCGGCATTCGCTCGCTTACGATCCGCTGTTCGAGCGTCCGCCGCTCGTGACGGATTTTCTCTATCTCGCACTGACCGTGTCGCCGCTCATTTTCAGCCAGCGAAGGGCGATCAATGTATTCGGCGTCGCGGTGTTGGCGACGTTTTTCTTGGCGCTCGCCGCCAACCGGCCGGCTTGGTATTCGGTTTGGTGTCTCGCTGCTGCGCTGTTCAGCCTGATCATCGCGCTCGCGATTGAAGAAGAGCGCAGCTCCGACTTCGACGGACTGGAAATGCAGCGCTAGCGAGCGCTGGCCGCGTTCGTCGCCCATTCGATGTAGCGCTTGCGCAGCAGGCGACTCGTGTCGCCCGGCGCGCCAGATCCGATGGGGCGGCCATCGATCGAGACAACCGGCAGCACGAGATTGGAGGCGCTCGTGAGGAAGGCTTCCTTCGCCTCATACGCCTCGGCGACCGAGAAACTGCGCTCGTCGACGGTCAATCCTTCCCGCTCCGCGATCACCTGCACGGCTCTTCGTGTGCAGCCCGGAAGAACTGCGGAGGAGTTTAGACGCGTCACGAGCACATTGGCGCGAGTGAGGATGAAGGCGGTCGAGGATGAGCCTTCGGTCACGAAACCGTCTTGATCGACCATCCAGGCCTCCTGGCAGCCGCCCTCGAGCGCCGCTTGCTTCGCCAGAACCTGCGCGAGCAGCGCCGTGCTCTTGATGTCGCGTCGCGCCCATCGCAGATCCGGAACGGTAAGCGCCTTCACGCCGGTTTCGGCGGCGGGAGAGGCGATGATGTTTTTCTTTTGAGCGAAGGCGACGAACGTCGGCGCCGTTTCCGCGGGGAATCCGAACTCGCGCTCGGCGGCGGCGCCTCTGGTGATTTGCAGATAGACGAGGCCTTCGCTCAAGCCATTCTTCGCGATAAGTTCGATTTCGATTTCCGCGATGCCCGGCATCGGAACAGGATTTTCGATACGCAGTTCGCGCAGCGAACGCTCCAGACGCGAAAGATGCGAGTCATTGTCGATCAGCCTTCCGCCGATGACGGCCGCGACCTCATAAACGCCGTCGGCGAACAGGAAGCCGCGGTCGAGAATCGACACGCGCGCCTCGTCGATGGGTATGTAAGCTCCGTTCACGTAAGCGATATCAGGCACGGTCGGCTCCTGGGGAAGCGAGCAATCTACAGCAGCGCTCGCGGCTTGTCCTGCCGACGCTTCGGGCTCTATCGATATTGCCTGGAAGAACTAGATAGATGATCTGCGGCGGATCGCCCTAGAGGGCTCCTCGCGACCTCGGTCGCGGACGCCGTTGCGCCGGTGCGCTTGAGACGCGGATAACTGCGCTTACGAGCGGAAGGAGGATCCTTGGGCGAGGACATCAAAACCACGGGCTTCACGCCCGCCGACAAGGCGCGCTTTGCCGGCCGGCTCGCGCAGGAAACGGATCTCGCACGCGTCCTGTTTGAACAGGACAAATTTTCGCGCGACGGCCACATGGTCGGGTTCGAAGTTGAAACCTGGATCGTGGATCACAATTACGCGCCGTCCTCGATCAACCAGGATGTCCTCGAAACCCTCGATGATCCGCTCGTCGTGCCGGAGCTGTCGCGCTTTAACGTCGAGTTGAATTGCGCGCCGTTCCACCTCAAAGGCGATGCGCTGACGCAAGCGCACAGGTCGCTGACGGACCTCTGGACGAAATGCAACGACGTGGCTCACCAGCTCGACGCCAATCTGGTGATGATCGGCACGCTGCCCACGATCCGCGACAGCGATCTGACGATTGCCAATATGTCGCCGCTCAACCGCTACTATGCGCTCAACCAGGAAGTGCTTCGTCTGCGCGGCGGGCAGCCGTTGCACGTCAATATCGCGGGCCGCGACCGCCTTGCGTCCGAGCACAAAGATGTGATGCTCGAAGCTGCGACGACCTCATTTCAAATCCATCTCAAAGCCCCGGCCGATCTGGCGCATCTCTATTACAACGCCTCGGTGGCGGCGTCGGGACCGATCCTCGCGGCCTGCGGCAACGCGCCTTTCCTCTTCGGCAAGGCGCTGTGGGAGGAAACACGCATCCCGCTGTTTGAACAAGCAGTGAAGATGCCGGGCCCCGCGAGAGTCTGCATGGGCTCGGGCTACGCCGACCAATCTCTCATCGAGATCTTCGAGGAAAATTTACGCGACTATGAGGCGCTGCTTCCCGTGGCCTATGACGACCCGCCCGAGGCGATGCGCCACCTGCGGTTGCATAATGGCGTCATCTGGCGCTGGAATCGTCCGCTGATCGGCTTCGACGAAAGCGGGGCGCCGCATCTGCGCGTCGAACACCGCATTCTGCCCGCCGGACCGACCTTCATCGATATGATGGCGAACGCCGCGCTTTACCTTGGCCTCGCGCGCGCCATCGCCATGAGCGGGGAGGGCGGCGCCGGCGGCCTCGCCTTCGCGGACGCCAAGCGAAATTTTTACGCCGCCGCGCGCTTTGGCCTCGACGCCAAGCTCGAATGGCCGGGCGAAGGCGAGATCGCCGCAGATCGTCTGCTGCTCGATCGGCTCATTCCCGACGCCAGGGCGGGGCTTCGCGACCTGGGCGTCGCCGAAGCCGATTTCCTCGATATCGTCGAAGCTCGGGTGCAGACGCGGCAGACCGGGGCGGCTTGGCAGCGAAAAGCCCTTGAGGCGCGCGGCGGGGACCTTTATGCCCTGATGGCGGCCTATTGCGAGCGCCAGCGGAGCGGCGCCCCCGTCCATCAGTGGGAAACATGACGAGAACAGTGACCGACGCGCCTTGCGCCTTGCTCGACCGGCTGCCTGACGGATTTCTCGACTGCCCCGCCAATCGCCTGAAGGACATCCTTCCCCGACCGACGCTGTTCGACCTTCCTGGCCGTGACCCGCAACCGCTGTTCGTGTCTACGCTGCTGCACGGAAATGAGACGAGCGGGCTCGCCGCCGTGCAGGAAATTTTGCGCCGTCACGCCGCGCGCGGGCTCGATCGGTCGCTCATTCTGTTCATCGGCAATGTCGAAGCCGCGGCGGCGAATGTGCGCACGCTGCCGAACCAGCGCGACTTCAACCGGGTGTGGCGCGGCACGGCCTTTCCCGATGATCCGCTCGCGCATATGGCGCGCTGGATTTACGAATACGTTGAGAGGCGCCGAGCTTTCGCCGCTGTCGACATCCACAACAACACCGGCTTCAATCCTCACTACAGCTGCATCACCAGGCTTGAGCCGAAATATGTCGCCCTTGCTCAGCTTTTCTCCCGCATTGTCGTGCATTTTCAGCGCCCGCGCGGCACCAGCGCAGCGGCCTTCGCCGAACTATGTCCGGCGATCACGGTCGAATGCGGCAAGTCGGGCGCCGATGCCGGCGTGGCGCATGTCGTCGAACTGCTCAACGCCTGCCTATCGATCGCAGCGCTTCCCGACCACGCGCCGGCCCCGCAGGACATCGAGTTGCTGCGCACATGCGCCATCGTGAAGCCGCCCGCCGGCGCAAGCTTTTCCTTCGACGGGACGCCGGCGGACTTTGTCTTCCGCCCCGATATCGACCATCTGAATTTCAGCGAATTGGGCGCTGGCGCCTCTTTCGGCGCTTTGGGCCATGAAGACGCGCGTCTCGAAGTCCTCTCCGGCGAGGGGTTCGACACGCAGCCGATCAATTATTTCGATTATGCGGGTGGCCTAATCAGGCTCGCGCGTCCCGCCATTCCGGCCATGCTGACAGTTGACCCACGCGCCGTGCAGCAGGATTGTCTATGCTATCTGATGCACCGCATCGGCATGGACGGACTGGGATATAGCCGCACGGACGTGAGCGCGCATTAGGGTTTCTCAGGCCGCACGTCCTCAATGACATAGAGGCCTTGTGCGTCGCGACTGATCGTGAAGTTGATCTTCATGCCCTTCGACAGGCTGGAAAGATCCACGTTTGGCGCCACGTGAAACGCCATTGTCATGGGCGACATTTCCAGCGGTCCGGTGATCGGCCCATGGGTGATCATGAGCCGGCGATCGTCCGCGTCGACCGCTCTGACGACGCCCTCGCCTTGCCCTGTCGTCTTTTCCGCCTTTTCCGCCGCCTGGGCGACAGTGTCGCGCGGCGCGCCCTGGGCTGCCGCGCTGGCCGAGGCGCCGCCAATCCCGATGGAGATGGCGGCGCTAGCGGCGACGCGCGCGAATGCGTATCGCGTGGTCTTCATCGAAGCTCCCGGAGGCGCTGCATGGAGTCGGCTAGACCTTACGGCATTCGTCGGCGCATTTCTGGCACGATTTGCCGCACTCCACGCATTCCTTGACCTTGGGGAATTTGTCGCATTGTTTTTTGCAGTCGTCGCAAATCATGGCCACCGTTTTCGCCAGCGGACCGATATGCGAGGAGTTGACAGCCGCAAGCGACGCCAGCGCGTTGCAGGCAGCGACAAGCTGGTAAGCGGCGTCCGCACACTCAGCCATGCTCGTGTCTTTCATCGCGAACATGCCGAAACAGTGGCGAAGGCAGTCGTTGCCGGTGGAGACGCATTCGATGCTCGCGTTTTCCAGGTTTTTGTAGAGCGGCGGATGCATATCCTCCATTTTGGCGGCACTGTCCTGTTGGCCGGTCGCCTGAGCAAACGCTTGGGTGGCGGATGCGAGGGCGGCGGCGGTTCCGACTGCGATGAATTCGCGACGTTCCATGGTGTTTCTCCAGGTGGGCTTCACTACACGCGCCGAGAGGACCCATTCGCGGGCTCCATCGGCATGGCTGCGCTCGTGTCATCATTTCGAGACACGGCGCAGCGCTGGCTCCAGGCTAGTGCGCGTCAACGTTTTCGTTACCGGCGAAAGATGACGCTGAGATTATGGGCGGGCATGTCCACGATTTGAGGCTCTCCAAATCCTTTCTCGCGCGCGCGGGCCGCGACATCTTCGAGATCGCGGATGCCCCACGCGGCGTTGCGAGCGCGAAGGCTCGCATCGAACTCAGCGTTGCTTGGCGCCGTATGCGCGCCGCCGCGCTTGTATGGACCGTATAGATAGAGCGGCGCTCCCGCCGACAAGGTCCTGACACCGCCTTCGAACAAAGCCTCGGTCGCGCTCCAGGGCGAAATGTGGGTCATGTTGATGCAGATGATGGCGTCCGCTGCATTGATCGGCCAAGGAAATTCCTCGACGTTCAGCGCGAGCGGCGCATTCACATTGGCGAGTCGCGTGGAGGCGATCCAGGCCGAAATGCTCTCGCGCGCTTCTGCGTTCGGGTCCGACGGACAGAATGTCACTCCGGGCAGATGCTGCGCGAAAAATGTGACATGTTCTCCCGCGCCGCTCGCAATCTCGAGCGCCACCCCTTTCGCCGGCAAGACGTTGCGCAGGACGTCGAGGATCGGGCCGCGATTGCGCGCGGTCGATGGCGCGAAGAGGCGCTTGTCATTCATCTGTTTCTCTCACGGCGAGACCCTTGTCTGTTCCCAGGCATGAAATTTGATGCGCTCATGTACGAAAAGCGGGCTCCTGACCGTCCTTCAAGAAGCGCGCCTGCGCGACGGCGTGCAAAAACTCGTCTCTTGCTGTTTCGAACTGCCGATGGGGTCTTGAAAATGTCTCAGCTCTTCGAGCTTGTCGCCTCAAAGCATCGAACCTTTGTCGTATTGGCGACGCTCCGCCTTCCCGGCCACCCCCTGCGGCGCTTTACCAAAGAAGAGGCGGCGATCCTTTCGCGCGCCCTCGACGCCGTGGCGAAGGGCGACCGCGGCGAACAGCAAATCTATATGAGCCCCATCGCCAGCGATCATGACTTCGATGCGAGGGTCGAGCAGAGCGGCATCCTCGTCTCCTCCGAAGGTCAAGCGGACGTCAAACTGGACTGGAGCGAAGCGCGCGCCATGGCCGAGCAGTTGAGAGCGTTCGCCTCCGTGTGACCCGCGGCCTTACGCTCGAGCGGCGCGCTCGGGTTCACAAGCGGCGTCGCAGTCATTTTGCGACCAGCTCAAATCGAGCGCACACGGGCGCGTGAAGCGAGCCCTCGACAGGGTCTTCCGCGTAGACTTCGTCCTGCAACCCGTCGTTCAGGATCGTGGTCTCGCGCCAATTGGCGGCCAATGTGCGTGAGGCGAGGAGGTGGTCGATCAGCGTCGGACGTCCCGCATGTCTCACGGTAAAGCGCCGCGACGGCGCGACGCGCTCTTCCAAGGCGACGAGGGCCCGGTCGCCTTCCGCCGCTTCGTCTCCGCCGCCGCGCAAGAGTCTGGTCGGCGCGTCATGCGCGTCGGCGTTGAAGTCGCCGACAATTGCGATCTGCGCCTGCGGGTCCGCGTCAAAGAGCGTTTCGGCGAACAGCCGGGCCTCCAGCGCTTGGCCTTCGCGCTTGAGCGCCGCCACGAACTGGCCCTCGATCTGTGCGCGGCTCGATCCGAAACCGCGCGCCGTCGCGATAGGAATGGCGCGCGGCGCGCGTAGATGCAGATTGACGACGTGGAGCGCGCATCCGTTGGGAAGCTCGACAGCAGCGTAGAGCAGGGGCCTATCCCAAGCGATCTCCACCGGCTCCGGTTGGGAGCCGTCGGCGTCCCGCGGCGGCGGCCAGACCCATCGCGCCACAATGTCGTGGTGGATCTGCCGTTGCGCGCGCATCGGCCATCGTGAAAGGATCGCCAGATTATGCACGTCGGCGGGCGCGTCGCCGCCGGGCCTGATGGTCGCCGCCCGATGAAAATTCGCGTATCTGGTCGTCGCAAGCAACCGGTCGAGCGCGATATATTGCCGCGCGTCATGCTTGTGAGGCCTCTGCGCATGAATTTCCTGCAGGCACAATATATCGGCGTCGAGCGTCTCCAGCAGGGGGCGCAGCGCGTCGGTTCGGCGCGCAAACGCCTCCGGTTTGGTCCCCGACCAATCGAGATTCTCCAGATTGAAGGTCGCGAGTCGGAACGCTTGCATCATCAATCATCGCCCGAAGAGTCTGCGTCCGCCAGCAGATTGCGCCTCGACGAGGTCGATATTTAGCGGCAATATCGGCGCTATTTCCAATTCAGGAGCGCGATGTGTCCCTATTTGACGGGATTCCTTTCTTTGTTGGCCTTGACCCCACGCGCGGCGAGCAGCTCGCGCGCCAATGCGTGCGCAGGCGTTACGCCGAGCATGAGCTGGTCCTCGATTTCGACGATCCTTCGACTGACGTGTATTTCATCGTCAGCGGCGACGTTCGGGTGCTGATACGAACCGCCGCCGGCAAGGAAATGATCTTCGGGGACTTCGGACCAGGCAAATTCTTCGGCGAGATGGCGGCTGTCGACGGGGCCAAGCGCTCCGCCAATGTGACGGCGCTTACCAACGCGGAGCTTTTGCTGGTGCCGCCTGTGGTCTTCAAGGAAATCCTGTTCGGCGAGCCGGAGATTTGCGAGCGGCTGTTGCGTCTGCTGACGGCGCGGGTGCGGGAACTGAATACGCGCCTGTTCGAGCGCTCGGTGCTCGACCTCAAGCATCGGCTCTATTCCGAATTGTTGCGGATGTCGGCGCCGCGCAAGGGGTCGACCGGACAGTCGATCGTATCGCCGCCGCCGTTTCAGCATGATCTCGCCGCCCGTATCGGTTGTCGGCGCGAACAGGTCAGCCGCGAACTCTCGGCGATGATCGACGAAGGCCTCGCCGAAAAAATTCGCGGCGGACTCGTGCTGTTGCGCCCGTCGGTCCTGGAGAAGCGGGTTCAAGAGGCGCTCAACGAAGCCGAATGATCCATGTGCGTTCTCGCACAAACAGATGAGGAACAAGGCGCTACCGTCGCTATGCTGCCGACAAGAGGCAAAGAACCACCGGCTGAGCAAGCGACTGGGAGAACCCGAAATGATTCCCGAATTGACGCCGATCGAGCGTTGCGCCGAAATAGCGGGCCTGCGCGGCCATGAACTCATCCTGGGCGTGAGCCCCAGCGACAAGCACCATCGCATGCTGGCGCGATACCGCCGGGCCGTGTCGCTCGACGCCGCGCGTGGGCGAGTCGTCGCCGACATCCGCAACGCGGTGGAGATCGGCGCATCGCGCCGCGCCGCCGACTTGCTGATCGTGCTGCGCTGGCTCCTCGCACCGGGCGCGTCTTGCGATGATTCACGCGCCATCGCGCGTCCGCGCCGCCGCGCGTTCTCGGCGCGCTGGCGTAGGGGCGTCATTCTTTCCTCGGTCGCGGAGCGGTCGTCGATTGAAAGCGGCGAAGTTGTCTCTCTATTCGATGGCGGGCTCCGGCGTTAGCCGCCGTCGCGCCTGTGCTTTCAAGGCAACACCTGAGAATTTGTTGTATCCGCCGCTTGCGCAAGGAGGATGGGCAGAAAAGGCCGTAAACCGTTGCTGCATAGGATTAATTCCCAGCAGACACCTTGCGCCGTCGTGTCGTTCGCATCGGCGCATCGTTCGGCGCTAGCTTGCTACTCCAGGCGACATGGGTCAGCTTCCGGTTCAGCTGACGGTCCGGGCTTCGATCGCCGTTTTTCCGATTTTTTACGGGGGCTTGCCATTTATGTTCGCATATAGAGCGGCGCCGAGGCTTTTGGGCGCACTGTTTGCCGCATTCGCACTTTTCAGTCCGGCTCTGGCGCAGGAGGATCCGCGCGCCGAACAGGAGCGCCTCGCAGCCTATATCCAGCATAATCCAACCGACTATGACGCGACCTATCGTTACGTCCTGCTGTCGACGGAGCTACGCGACTATGAAGCGGGAATCGGCGCGCTTGAACGCATGCTGATGTTCAACCCGAACTTGTCGCGCGCCCGAAAGGAGCTTGGCTTCCTTTATGCGCGGCTCGGCGCCTATGAAATCTCTGCGCAGCACTTGCGCAACGCGCTCGCCGAAGGCGGCCTCGATCCGGTTCAGGTAGCTCAGGTCGAAGCGCAGCTGCCCGATATCGAGAAGCGCACGCAAGCCAACCGGCTTTATCTGCGGATGCACGTCGGCCTCCGGGCGCAATCGAACGCCAATTTCTTCCCGACCAATAATCTTTTCCAGGTCGGCGGCGTCGGCGTCGCGTCGGCCGCCTCGCGCAAGGGCGACATCAACAGCTTTCAGTTGGTGCAGGCCGCGCATGATCTGGATTTTCAGAATGCGCGCGGCGACCAGCTCGAGACGCGCGTGACGGGCTACGCAACCGAGCAATTTCGCCTGCCGCAATATAGCGTCGCGCTATTCGCCGGCTCCGTAGGACCCCGCATCCATATCGCGCCCGATCTTTATCCGGGCCTCTCGATCAAGCCATATGTGACCGGCGCGGTGGCGCTGCTTGGCGGCAGCAATTATCTGAACGCCGGCGGCGCGGGCATGAGTTTCGGCGCGGAACTCAGTCGCGATCTGTGGTTCGAGCCGGGCGCCGAATGGCGGGCGATCTGGGTTGATCCCTCGCCGGGCTTCCTCGGCTACACCGGTTTTTCGCCCTATTCGACAGTATCGACGTTGGCGACTGGCGACGTCGTCACAGGCTACTTGAGCAGCTCCTACAGACTGACAAACGACCTGAGGCTTGAAGGTCGCGTCGCCTATACGCGGGCGTGGGCGGGCAATCCGCAGCAATCTTCCGATCAGGTGGACGTTCAGGCGATGCTGCGGCTCGAGGTCGACCCGCCATTTCCAATTATTCCGCGCAGATGGACCTTCGCGCCTTATGGCCGCTTTACGCATCTTGCCTTCGACGCCGCCAATCCGGTGATCAATCCCTTCGTCGCGCGTCGAGACACCGTCTGGATCGGCGGCCTGATGGTGGACTTGCCGATCACGCCGTATTTCGGTTTCGCCGGCAACGTCGAGTATGCGCGCAACGATTCAAATCTGCCGAATTTCAAGACTGACAACGTGTCAGTCAGTTTCGGGCCAACGGCAAAGTTCTGACGGAGACGATAAATGAAAAAGTTCTCCGCGGCCGCCACAACCGCTCTCGCGCTCGTCGCGGGCCCCGCGCTCGCAGATAACGTCGGGAACGTCGGCGCGGTCAATCAGAGCGCCCATGGCACGCCGCCGGGCGCCGCGAAGCGCTCGCTATCGGTTGGCCTTGGCGTGCAGCGGCGCGAACGCATCGAGACGAGTCCGTACGGCAGCGCGCAGATCGTCTTTAACGACACATCGACGATGACCGTCGGGCGCAACAGCGCCGTCACCGTTGACGATTTTGTCTATTCACAAGGCGGCGGCGGTCAGCAGGGCGTGTCCATGGCGAAGGGCGTCATGCGCTTCGTCGGCGGCGGCGTCAGCCACGAAGGCGGCACAAAACTGCGCACGCCGACGGCGTCCATCGGCGTGCGCGGTGGGACGGCGCTGGTTCGCGTTGGCGGCTCATGCGGCACGCTCGTCGTGCATCAATATGGTTTCATCGACGTTGGCGGCCAGGCGCTCACGCGTCCGGGCTATGGCGTTTGCGCGCCGAGCGGCGGGCCGGTGTCGGAGCCTTTTCTCGTCCCGCCGGAAACGATCGCGCAAATCGTCGCCGCGTTGGAGAGCGGCAAAACGCAGCGTGGCGGCGCCAAGCGCGCGCCGACAAACGAAGAGGCGAATCTTGGGCTCGGCAACGACCGTCCGCCGGACGTCGTCAGTCCGCCGGGGCTGGACGCGCTCGGTCCGGTTTGGTTCGGCAATGCGCTGGTGCAGAGCCGCGCCAACGTCGACAATCAGCCTGCGCCGCTGCCGACGCCAGCGCGCCAGGGCGGAAATGACGGCCACCACGACGATCATGAACACGGCGGACATGGCGGCCATGATCACGGTGGTCATGAAGGCGGCGAAGGCGGCCACGGCGGTCATGGCGGTCATGGCGGTCATGGCGGTCATGGCGGTCATGGCGAGGGCGGCCACGGCGGACATGGCGAAGGTGGTCACGGCGGCGAGGGCGGTCACGGCGGTGGTTATGGTGGAGGCGGCCACGGCGAAGGCGGCCATGGCGGCGGCTATGAAGGCGGCGAGGGCGGCCAGTACGGTGGTGGCGAGGGCGGTCACGGCGGCGAAGGCGGCGGTGGAGGCCTCTTCGGGGGCGGCGGCGGCTCGGGCCATGGAAGCGGCGGCGGATCCGGCGGCGGCCAGGGGAGTCACGGAAGCGGCGGTCATGGGAGCGGCGGTCACGGAGGCGGGCCCGTTGCGATTGACGGTCCGGGCTACTAGTTCTGCGGCGTCGCCAGCCTCGCCAATCCCCACGGCGGCGGCGTGACCGTCATGCGAGGTGGAGATGTTGAAGCGGCGTCGCGCCTACCTTCTCGCGATCGTCGCCGCTGCGGTTATCATTTTTCCCTGGGGAGTTATTCAACCCCGGGCGCTCGACGACCTTCGCAACTTTGTCTTCGACACGTTCCAGCGACTGGCTCCTCGCGCCTATGATCCCGAGGCGCCGACACGGGTCGTGGGCGTCGACGAGAAAAGTCTCAGCGCCTATGGGCAATGGCCTTGGCCGCGCGCCCGGCTCGCCGAACTTCTTGACCGCCTGCGCGAACTCGGCGCGGCGTCCATCGCCTTCGACTTCATCTTCGCGGAGGCGGATCGCGCCGGAGCGTCCCAGCTCATCGAGGCGATTCCCGACCCACGCGCTCGCGCCGAGGTGGCGAAGCTCGTCGCAAAAGCGCCGAGCGGCGATCAAATCTTGGCTCAGGCGCTCTCGAAGGCGCCCGCCACGCTTGGAGTCACGCTCACCGACGCGGTTTCGGCGCCGCTGCCCGCGAAGTCGGGGCTGGTCACCACGGGCGACGATCCCGCACCCTTTCTCGCCGCGTTCGCCGGCGCGGTCGGCCCGGAACGAAAGCTTGCGGAAGCGGCGCGAGGGCTCGGCGCGACAAACTGGCTGCCCGATCACGACCAGATCGTTCGTCGGGTGCCGCTGGTGACGCGCGCCGGCGACGTTCTCATGCCCTCCCTGGCGCTCGAAGCCCTGCGCATCGCCCAGGGCGAGCCGGCCATCATCATTCGGTCTTCAAACGCCAGCGGACAAACGGCCTTCGGCAAGCAGACGGGCGTCAACGCGATCAAGGTCGGCGCCTTCGAGATTGCGACCGGCCCCAACGCAGAAGTTCGGCCACGCTATTCGCATACCGACGCTGTGCGGGACATCTCCGCCAAGGACGTGCTCGAGGGCCGCGTCGCGCGAGACGCAATCGAGGGGCGAATCATCTTCGTCGGCGCGTTGGCGACGGGTCTCGGCGACGTGCGCGCGACGCCCCTGGAGCCGGTGGTTCCCGGCGTCGACGTGCATGCGCAGATCGTCGAATCTATCGCATCGGGCTCGCTGCTCGCGCGCCCGGACTGGGCGCCAGGACTGGAGTTCGTCGTCGCTGCCTTCGCGTTTTTGCTGATCATGAGCCTGCTCTTCGTCGCGCCGCCGCTCGTCTCGGCGGCGGCGGCGCCGCTCGCCGTCGCGGGGCTATTCGCCGGCGCCTTTTATCTGTTCGATCGCCGCGGCGTGCTGCTCGATCCCTCTTATCCGAGTCTCGCAATTATTGGCGGTTATCTTTTCGGCGCAGTGACGCTCTGGCGGTCTGAAACTTCCGCGCGCCGCCATGTCCGTCAGGCCTTCGGTAAGTTCGTCTCACCTGCCGTTGTCGATCGCCTCGCCGAACATCCGGAACGGCTGGTGCTCGGCGGCGAGACGCGCGAATTGACCGTGCTGTTTTCAGATCTGCGCAATTTCTCAGGGATTTCAGAAGGGATGAACGCGCGCGAACTCACGCAGTTCATGAATGAATATTTGACTCCGATGACCGACGCCATCCTCGAAAAGGAAGGCACGATCGACAAATATATGGGCGATGCGGTGCTCGCCTTCTGGAACGCGCCGCTCGATATCGACGACCATCCGCGCAAGGCCGTTCAGGCCGCCCTGACGATGCGCGAGGCTCTCGTCAGCCTCAACAAAGCGCGCGCCGAGGCCGCGGCGTCGTCGGGCAAGGATGCGCAGCCCGCGGCTATGGGGCTTGGCCTCAATCTCGGCCCTTGCAGCGTCGGCAATATGGGGTCCATCCGCCGCTTCGACTATTCGATTCTCGGCGACACGGTGAACCTCGCGTCGCGGCTCGAAGGGGCGAGCAAGGCGTTTCAGACGGACATTGTGGCGTCTGGCGCGGTGCACGACGCCGCGCCAGATTTTTCCTGGCTTGATCTTGGGCGTGTCCGCGTCGTCGGAAAGAGCGAACCGACAAGAGTTTTCGCCCTCGCCGGCGACCGCGAGACGGCGCTCTCGGACTCGTATGTGCGCTGGCGCAAGTCGCACGACCTCATGCGCCAGGAATATGAGTCGGGCCGATTCGAGGCCGCCGCCGAGGGCGCCTCGGCGTTGGCGCGATCGGTTCCCGAGCCCTGGCCCGCGCTCTATGTCGTTCTGGAGCAGAGGTATCGAGGTCTCGCCAGGGAGGGGTCGCAGGATAACTGGTCTTCGGTATGGAATCTTTCGAGCAAGTGACGTCTTCGTCCGGGCGCGACTGCTGTCCTGCCGTGTAGCCGCAGTATTATGGGTTTCTCTTATGATCGCTACTCGCGCATGATCTCCAATCCGGTACGGAATTATTGGGCCCTGATCGCCGGGCGTCACGACACGAATGCTTTTTCGGTTATCGACGCCGCCTATCGCGAACCGCAACGCAGGTATCATGATTGGGGTCATATCGTCGATTTGCTAACGAAGCTGGACTGCTTGAAGGCGCTCGCCGTAAGGCCCGATCTGATCGCCGCCGCCATCTTCTGGCATGACGCTGTTTATGTGACACGCGACGACGACGGTCTGCTTCGTCCCGACGCCGAAAATGTTCGCGCGAGCGCAGCGCTCTTCGAACGTCACTCGAAATTCGACGAAACGGATACGCAGGCCATCCATGATCTGATCATGGCGACAGCGAACCACCTCAACGCGCGCGCGACGGTTGAGCATTACCCCGGCTTCTCGCGCGATCTGGACCTCTTCCTGGACCTCGATCTTTCCTCGCTCGGCGCGTCCTGGCCCGAGTTCGAGCAAAATCTGGCGCGGCTTCGTTTCGAATACGCCTGGGTGCCCGAGCCGCTCTTTTGCCTTGGGCGGCTCCAGATGATCGACACATTCGCCGCGCATGGAGACGCGCTTTACCGCCTCGACGAGACGCGCAAGCTCTGGTGCGCGCGGGCGCATCAAAATCTCGCGCAAGCGCAGGAGGAATTGCGCCGGCAGGTGGCGCGGCTCGCCTCGTCCGCCTAGAGCGCTTCCCGATCACATGGACTCATGTGATTGATTAGGAAGCGCTCAAGATCAAAATGTGGAGCAGGTTCTCATCGAAAAAGTCTGTCAACTTTTTCGGAACCTGCTCCAGTTACAAAGCGAGCGCCGAGCGCACCTTCGCCGAATAGCCGTAGATGTCGTCGTAAAGCTTCAGTGCGCCGTCGTCGTTGACCCCGGCAGTGAAATATTCGATGTGCACCGGAATGGGCTTCGCCAGATTGATGCGGTGCTCCTTCTTGCCGATCAGAGCCTTCAGGCGCTTTTCGTCATAGCCAGGACGCCCGATGATTTCTTCCGCGAGCTTGAACGGATTCTGGACACGTACGCACCCGTGACTGTATGCGCGCTTGGCGCGGGCGAAGAGTTTCTTCTGCGGCGTGTCGTGCATGTAGATCAAGAGATCGTTCGGGAAGACGAATTTTAACCGGCCAAGCGCGTTCTTCTCGCCGGGCTCCTGCTGAACGAATGGCTTTCCATTGCGGTAGGTCACTTTGTATCCGCGCGTGCGAAGCTTGGAGAGCTTGCCGCCGGTTTTGGGCTCCAGCTCCTTCTCGATAATCGACTCCGGAACGGTCCAGGTCGGATTGATGATGAGATATGGCATCACGTCGGAAAACACCGGCGTTGGCGACGTCTTCTTCCCGACGACAACGCGCTCGCGCTGCACGAGTTCATTGTCGCGCGTGAAGGCCACCTCGTATTGCGGAATATTGATTTCGAGGCGCGTCGCGCCCATGTCGCGCGGCTCCCAGCGCCACCGCTCCATATTGGCGATGATTTCCGCCTCGACGCGCTTCGCCTTGGCTTCGGGCAGCGACGCAAAATTCGTGATGGGCCGCGCATCCGACTCGTGAGCTGCGGCGGCCTCGCGGCGCGGATGGCCGCGCGCGGCGCGCAGTTCGGCGAGTTTCTCGCGCAGGGCGGCATAGGCCGGGTGCGGCGGATTGAAGGCGGCAAGCCGCGCGCCGGCCTCATCTCCAGCCTCGGCGATCGCATCGAGCGCTTGCGCCGGCTTCACCACCGATGGCCGCTCCTCAATGTCAGGCGAAATTGTTGCGGGATTGACTCGGGCGCCGCTCGCTTGCGCCGCATAATCTGCCACGGCCTCCGATAGCGCCAGTTCGCCCTCGGCGCTCCATGACGACTCTTGCGCAGGAGTCTTTACGCGCAGGCCGTCGCGGCCCGCGTCGCGCAGAGTGTCTAGGGCGCTTTTCGCCGATTTGGCGAAGTCGTCGGCATCGCGCCAGATCGGCGCATAATCGCGATTCTTGTAATAAGCGGCGATTTCCGAACGCTGAACGCTTCGACTGTCGTCGGGCTCCTCATTCGACCAGTCGCGCAGCGCCCGCGCCAGGCTTTCGCGCGCATCGGTCGCTTGCCGCTCATCGGCCCTTTGCCGTTCATCGACGCCTTGCGGCGCGTCGGCTTCCTTCTGCTTTTCGAGCCCCTGGCGCTCATCGCTCTGCTGCTCATCGGCTTCCCGCGGCGCATTGGTCGTCGGCCTATCGAAATTCTCGCGCTCCAGCGCCGGCCTCGCCCTGCGCTCTGTGGCCGCTGGCGAGTCGGGCGCATCGTTTTGCGCGTTCGAGAGTTGCGCCATGGCCGGGGCGGCGAGCAGTGCGCCTGCGATAACGAAAGGAGCAGCCTGCGGGAGGAGCGAAACGCGAAACATGACTCGAACTCCTGTGAGCCTCTTACAAGGCCTTGCGGCAAACGAAACGAATCGTTTGTCCGCGCACGCCATAGCCCTCGTCGGTTTCGACGGTGACGCCATGGCAATTCTGCGTAGGATCCGACTGCGCGACGGCGGTCGACTCCTGCCAGTCGATGGGGAGGATGAAGGGCTTTACGGGCGAGGCGTCGGCGGCGGCGCGAGCAGGCTGCGAGTCCGGCGCCTTGACGAGGAGCGCCTTGGCGGCGGCGAAGCTGACATTGGCGGCGAGGATCGCGAAGGCGATCTTCATGGCCAGCGCCACGCGAACCGGTCGAGAAGCGAAGCTGGTCTTGGTCGTGCGGTTCGTCGTGTTGTTCATTGAACGGTTCATGGCGAGTTCCCCGTGGTCCGTCCGCTCGATCAGCGGATGATCGGACCCTAGAACGCCGCATGGGGAGTCGCGGTGCGCTGGCGCACAGGGCGCCAGATACAAGAACTCCCGGCCTTGTGGGCCGGGAGCCAAACTGCATCAGACGTCGAAGCCGCCGTCGCCGCCGCTGTCGAAGCCGCCGCCGTCATCGAAGCCGGCATCCGCGCCATAATCTGCGTCCTCCACCCCGCCTGCGTGGTCGCCGGAGTCATAACCGGCGTCGGTGGCGCCCGACTGCTGATCGCCGTAGTAGTTGTTGATCACCGTATCGCCGCCGGTTGGCGTAAAGCCGGAACCGATGCCGAGATTCCCCATCCCGCCATAGCCGCCGCCATGCGAGAACAGGCTGCGGATGCCGTCAGCGAGCAGCACGCCGCCCGCGACGCCCGCGGCGGTGCCGAGCGCGCCCTTGAGAAATCCGCCGCTTTCAGGCGCAGGCGGCTGCTGCTGGCCCCAGCCCTGCGGCGCGTATCCGCCGGCCACGGGATTCATTCCGCCCTGCTGGCCGCCCTGCTGTGCGCCGCCCCAAGGTCCGCTCGGACGCGCCTGCTGAGGGGGACGCGGCGGCTCCGGACGGGGACCACCGCCGAACAGACCGCCAAGGAAACCGCCGGCGGGCTTCGATTCAAGCTCCTGCACACGCGCCTCAAGCTCCTCGATGCGCGCGTTGGCGCCTTGCAGCGCCTGATCCTGCACGATCACGGTCTGCGCCAGGAGATAGGGCGCCGCCGGCTGAGCCTTGATCTGTTCGCTGATGAAAGCCTCCGCCGCCTGGTCGCGCGGCGTCGAGGCGGCGCTCTTGGTGCGCTCGAACAGTCCAGCGATGAGTTGGCGTTCTTCCGGTGACATAGGGTTCTCCATCGTTGCCGCCCTCGAAGGCGCGGCGCAGGAAGATATGGCCCCGGCGCAAAACGCCGCCAAGCCCCAAGCGCGAACGCGGCCGATTAAACTTTCGAAATCTGGCGGTAGAGTGGGACGCGCCGAACTCTCCCGCCGATGTTTTGCGCGGGATTAACTCACGGACAACGTGTTTGATCCAACCTGACTTCCGTCGCCCTCCCGCTATGCATGCGGCCAGTGGCGTTCGCGAAACCAGTTGCGATAGTCCGTCATCTTCGCGCGTTGGGCGGCCGGCGCGCGCCGCGTGCATGTCGCCGCCTCGGCGCTCCCGTCAGAAGCGCCCCACCGCAGCTCGACGCAGTCGTTGGGATTGTAGCCCATCTCGAGGTCCGCCGCACGGTCCATCACGTCTTTGAGCGAGAGCGTCCAGGCGGAGCCGTCGCTGCGCGTGTAGGAAAATGTGCGAGCCGCGAGTTCGCTCGCCAGCGCGCTTTGCAGTTGGGCCTGAACGCCCGCCAGACCTCTGCCAAACGGCATGGCGTAGCGATCGCTGCGCCGCGCGACGCGATCAGGAAATCCGCGCACAACATCGATCGCAATCAGCAGGCGGAGATCGCGCGCCGGCGTCGAGAAGTCTTCCCAAGCGCCGGAGGTTGCGAAAATCGCCGGGCCGTCCGGCATCGACGCCTCGCCGCGCCCACCACTCTGGAATTTCCGGCCGTTTTCGACCGCAACCGCGCGCGTCTTCACCTGCTCTTCAAGCGCCGTGATGGCCGCCATCATCGCGCGCGTCGGATCGAGCGGCTCAGGCGACATCACTTCGTCCATGCGATCGTAGAACTCCTCGGCGCTGAGTTGTGATTGCTCCAGAGAGAAATCACCATAATCCGGGTTCTTGGCGATCTCGGCGTTGGTGAGCGCCCGCAACCCGCCGTTCTCCCGCACGATCGGCCGGAAGCGTTTGAAGCCCGGGCTGCCGAGGGAAGCGCCGTTCGCGAAAAGGAAATTGCCGCGCCAGAACCGCTTGCGCGTGACAGTGCCATCCGGCTCGGCGTCGACGGCGAGAAACACGCCGGCGGCGTCCGCCGTCTGCGGAATGCGTTGCACCAGCATCATGACGTGCCCGTAAGGATCAGCGTAGGCGGTTCCGGGACGCAGCGTCTCCTGCGTCAGCGGGATCGTGTAAAAATCGGATTTGTCGCTGTTTGCCGGCGCGCGCACCGAACCGGAATGAACGACGTCGCCCACTGCCCGGAAATATCCGGCGACGCCGGCCGGCCGTTTCGGCGCAGGCGGTTTCGCGGGAGCCGCTACGGGGGCGGCCGGCGCTCCGGCCTGGACCTGCTGCGGCTGTGAAAACAGTTGCTGCAAGAGATTAGTAGGCGCCGCTGCCGGCGCAGGGGCTGGCGGAGCTGCGGCCGACGCCACGGCTTGTTCGGGCGGCGGCGCGGGTCGGGTCAGTTGGGGATGCAGTATATCGAATCGTTCATTGCAGCGCGGCGGCGCGCCGCCGGCCCCGCGCGAGCAATTCGAATAGGCGAAAGGCAGCCCCATCTTGTAGGCGAAATAGGCGCGCAAGAAGTAGACGAAATCGGCGCAGTCGGGTTTCAGCGATAGGGTGAGACTGTCTTCGTTCGTTCCGAGATGATTGAACAGGACATTGCGCGAAGGATTTCGCAGCACCTCATGCCACGTCTTCCATGACTGCTCCGCTTCGAGCGGCGCATCAAAAAGCTTGGCGACCCAGGCCGAATACAAATTCTCCGTCGCGCGGTTCCATGTGTTGTGCACCTGCCAGACGGCGCCTTCAGCCGCGCGCGACGCGGACGTCTTGCGCGCGCTCACGTCGATTTCCTTCGTGCTGCAGCTAGACGAAGTGGTGTTGAGCGTCGCATGCCACGCGCCGGCGGCCGGCGACGCAACTTCGGCGAACCAGACATACGGCGGTCCGCCCCGCTGTCCGCGCGATCTGGCCGCGACCCTTCCGTCAGGCCCAATCAGCGAAAGCTCGCCGTCGAGCGGCCTTTCCGCTGCGACGAGGATGCGCAAGGGCGCGCCTGCCCAAGGCGACGCCGGCGACGTTACAACCGCGAGCTCAGCCGATTCCTCGCATGGCGCATCTTGAGCCTGGGCGTTTGAGAAGGGAAAAAGAAAGGCAAAAAAGGCGCTTGCGACAGGCAAGGATGCAGCGAATCGGCGCGCTGAAAACATTTGTGACCCTCTCTTGGACCGCCCTCGATGGGTTTCTTCGTCAGAGGCCGGTTCGCAGGATACGGAGCTGGCGGAAATCCGGCTGGGGACCTGATGCGCGACTTTCGCGCCGCGCCCATTGCTTGCGGCTCATTCTTTGAAAGAAATGGGTCAAAATGGCGACGATCGCCCGCCACGCTCCCGACGCAGCGCTCGTCCGGTCCAGCGGCCGGCGCAGGAGCTAAAGCTTCGGAGCGCTCCCGTATTTCTCGCGCGAAGTCACCGCACCCCGCCTTGTTTCGCAATGCGACCCTCCCCCTCAAAGGAGAGGGTGAGATACGCCAAGGGAGTCTGCCCCTCGTCCTTCGAGACGCGCGCTGCGCGCGATCCTCAGGATGAGGGGCCTCTGGTCCCGGGAAATTCTCGCTATTCCCAATGAATCTAGTGCGCCACCAAAGCAGTCCTCATCCTTGTAACTTAAACCGTGCCGGATCGGCTAACATTGCCGCTGCGGTGGCAGAGGGGACGCCGGCTCATCCTCGGGCGATCGAGCCCGTTCCTCAG
>Ga0208242_100139_pt1 | contig 95596 bp, 84 predicted proteins | sample SubbioAug_CSW13A_FD_184825 | JGI IMG/M metagenome (GOLD analysis project Ga0208242, IMG submission 184825) | Serpentinite rock and fluid subsurface biosphere microbial communities from McLaughlin Reserve, California, USA - CR12Aug_CSW13A (SPAdes) | ecosystem: Environmental > Terrestrial > Deep... | reverse complement strand
AAGCGCCGACCAGGCCGGGAACGCCGCCTCGGCGGCGGCCAGCCGGGCCTCGACGGTGCCGGCCGGCATCATCGGGAACGGACGGACTTCCCCGGTCCAGGGGTCGCGGTTGGCTTGGCTCATGGTCTCAACCCTTCTGCAGGGCCAGTTGGGCGTCGCGCCGGCGGCGCTTGTCCTCGCGGCTCATCACCCACCAGCCGATCACGGCGGCGATGGACACGGCGACGATCATCAGCGTCGCCAGTGCATTGATCTTCGGGCTCACTCCCAGGCGCACCGACGAGAACACCTTCATCGGAAGCGTGGTGGACGACGGGCCCGACACGAAGCTGGCGATCACCAGGTCATCCAGGCTCAGGGTGAAGGCCAGCAGCCAGCCGGCGATCAGCGCCGGCGCGATGATCGGGAGCGTGATCACGAAGAAAACCTTCGCCCGGTTCGCGCCCAGGTCCATCGCCGCTTCCTCGAGCGAGCGGTCGAGCTCGGCCAGGCGCGAACTGATGACCACGGTGACGAAGGCCATGGCGAAAGTGACGTGGGCGATCCAGATGGTCAGCATGCCGCGCTGGGCGCCGACGCCGATGGTGGGCCCGTAGGACACGAACAACAGCAGGATCGACAGGCCCGTGATCACTTCGGGCATGACCAGCGGCGCGGTGATGAGCCCGCCGAAGATCGTCTTGCCCGGGAAGTGGCGCATGCGCACCATCGCCATCGAAGCCATGGTGCCCAGCACCACGGCCGCGCACGCGGTCCAGAACGCCACCTGGATGCTGACCCAGGCCGCGTCCATCATCTGCTTGTCGCGGAAGAGCTCGCCGTACCACTTCACCGAGAAGCCCGACCACACCGTGACCAGGCGCGACTCGTTGAACGAGTACACCATCAGGCTCAGGATCGGCGCATAGAGGAACACGAAGCCCAGCACCAGCATGGTCTTGGTGAAGGCCGAAGTGCGCTGCGCCTGGCTCATGACAGCCTCGACTCCATTTCCTTCGACTGCGAGCGGTGGAAGATGCTGATCGGCACGATCAGCAGCACCAGCATCACGATCGCCACCGCCGAGGCCACCGGCCAGTCGCGGTTGTTGAAGAACTCCTGCCACAGCACCCGGCCGATCATCAGCGTGTCGGGGCCGCCGAGCATCTCGGGGATGACGAACTCGCCCACCACCGGGATCAGTACCAGCATCGAGCCGGCGATGATGCCGGCCTTCGACAGCGGCAGCGTGACCGTCAGGAAGGCCTTCCAGGGCGGCGCGCCCAGGTCGTTGGCGGCCTCGAGCAGGCGGTGGTCGTGCTTGACCAGGTTGGCGTACAGCGGCAGCACCATGAACGGCAGATAGGCGTAGACGATGCCGATGTAGACCGCCACCGGCGTGTGCAGGATGGCCAGCGGCTGCTCGATCAGGCCCATGCCCAGCAGCAGGTTGTTGAGCAGGCCGTTGTTCTTGAGGATGCCCACCCAAGCGTAGATGCGGATCAGGAACGAGGTCCAGCTGGGCAGGATGACCAGCATCAGCGCGATGTTGCGCGTCGCCGGGTCCATGCGCGAGATGCCGTAGGCGATCGGGTAGCCCACCAGCAGGCACAGGAAGGTGGACACCACCGCGATCTCGAGCGAGCTCAGGTAGGCCTTGACGTACAGGCTGTCGCGCACCAGGAACAGGTAGTTGCCGGTGTTGAGCGTGATCTCGAGCTTGTCGCCTGCCCAGGACACCAGCTCGGTGTAGGGCGGCATGGCGATGGCCGCGCTGGCGAAGCTGATCTGCAGGGCGATGGCGAAGGGGATGGCGAAGAACAGCAGCATCCACAGGTAGGGCACGCCGATCACCAGCCAGCGGGGGCCGGGCAGGCGCTTGCGGATCGAGCGCATCAGCTTGCTCACGAGGTGAGCACCACGCCCGCCTGGTCGTCCCAGCTCAGCCACACCTCGTCGTTCCAGGTGAAGCGCTCGCTGGCCCAGCGCTGGCTGTTGACCATGTTCGCCAGCAGCTTGGTGCCGCCCGGCAGGCGCACGTGGAAGACCGAGTGGCTGCCGAAGTAGGCGATGTCCTCGATGGTGCCGCGCACCTTGTTGTGCGGCTGCGCCGGTTCGGCCTTGTCGACCTGGATCTTCTCGGGCCGGATGGCCAGCGCCACTTCCTGCCCCTCGAAGCCGGTGACGCCGTGGCCGACGTAGGCCAGGTGCTCCATCGCCGGGCTGGCGATGGTGATGAAGTCCTTCTCGTCGTCCTTGATGCGGCCCTCGATCAGGTTCACCGAGCCGATGAACTCGGCGGTGAACCGGCAGCTGGGCTGCTCGTAGATCTCGTCCGGGCTGCCGACCTGGCGGATCCAGCCGGCGTCCATCACCGCGATCCGGTGGGCCATGGTCATGGCCTCTTCCTGGTCGTGGGTGACCATCACGCAGGTCACGCCCAGGCGCTCGACGATGTTCACCAGTTCGAGCTGCATCTGCGAGCGCAGCTTCTTGTCGAGCGCGCCCATCGGCTCGTCGAGCAGCAGCAACTTCGGGCCCTTGGCCAGCGAACGCGCCAGCGCCACGCGCTGCTGCTGGCCGCCGGAGAGCTGGTGCGGCTTGCGCCGCGCGTACTTCTCCATCTGCACCAGCGACAGCATCTCCTTCACCCGCCGGGCGACCTCGGCCTTGGGCATGCCGTCCTGCTTGAGGCCGAAGGCCACGTTCTGCTCCACGCTCATGTGCGGGAACAGGGCGTAGGACTGGAACATCATGTTGATCGGCCGCTCGTAGGGCGGCAGGCCGGTGATGTCCTGGCCGTCGAGCACGATCCGTCCCCTGGTCGGCTTCTCGAAGCCCGCGAGGCAGCGCAGCAGGGTGGACTTGCCGCAGCCCGAGGCGCCCAGCAGGGCGAAGATCTCGCCCTGACGGATCGACAGGCTCACGTCGTCCACCGCCACGAAACCATCGAACTCCTTGCGCACCGTCTCGATGCGCAGGTAGTCCTCGGCGCCCAGCTTGTCGTTCTTCGGGGCGCCCGCCAGGACGCCGCTCGCGGTCGCTGCCATGCGCGCTTACTGCCCGGTCTTGAGGGTGGTCCAGTGGCGCGTGAACAGGCGGTCCACCTCGGGCGGCAGCACGGCCAGGGTGAACAGCTTGGCCTTGGTTTCCTCGTCGGGGTAGATGCCCGGGTCGCCCAGCACGGCCTCGTCCACCATCGGCAGCGCGGCGGTGTTGGCGCTGGCGTACATCACGTAGTTCTGGATGCCGGCCATCACGTCGGGGCGCATCAGGTAGTCGAGGAACAGGTAGGCGTTGTCGATGTTCCTGGCGTCCTTGGGGATGGCCAGCATGTCGAACCACATCGGCGCGCCCTCCTTCGGGATCGAATAGGCGACCTCGACCGCGGGCTTGCCGGGATTGGCCTCGGCGGCCTCGGCGGCCCGGGCCTGGGCCTGGATGATGTCGCCCGACCAGCCCACGGCCACGCAGATGTCGCCGTTGGCCAGGTCGTTGATGAACTGCGAGGAGTGGAAATAGGTGATGTGCGGGCGCAGCTCGCGCAGGCGGTCGACGCCCTTCTGGATCACCGCCTCGTCGAAGCTGTTCGGGTCCTCGCCCAGGTACTGCAGCACCGGCGGGATGATCTCGGACGGGGTGTCGAGGACGGCCACGCCGCAGCCCTTGAGCTTGGCCAGGTTGGCCGGCTCGAACACCAGCGCCCAGCTGTCCACCGGCGCGTCCTCGCCCAGCACTTCCTTCACCTTCTGCACGTTGTAGCCGATGCCGGTGGTGCCCCAGAGGTAGGGCAGCGAGTGGGCGTTGCCCGGGTCGTTCTGCGCCAGCAGCGCCATGAACTCGGGGTCGAGGTTGCCGTAGTTGAGCAGCCGCGACTTGTCGATCTCCTGGAACACGCCGGCCTGCACCTGGCGCGAGAGGAAGGTGAGCGAGGGCACCACGATGTCGTAGCCGGTGTTGCCGGCCATGAGCTTGGCCTCGAGCACCTCGTTGGAGTCGAACACGTCGTAGGTGACCTTGATGCCGGTCTCGGCCTCGAAGTTGGCTATGGTGTCCTCGCCGATGTAGTCCGACCAGTTGTAGACGTTGAGCACCTTCGGGCCCGTCTGTGCGGCGGGCGCGCCGGCGTCGGTGGCGGGCTTGTCGCCGCCGCAACCGGCGAGCGCAAGGGCAAGGCAAAGAGCAGACATCCTGGCTTTCATCGGCACACTCCCCTCAAAGGTGGATTAAGCGTTGGTGTTGCTGGTTCCATCATACACACGGCCCCGGCGGCGCCTGCCGCCCCGGGGCCTGGTCTTCACGGCGTCTTGATGCCCAGCTCGCGCGCGGTCAGGTCGAGCGCGCGCCAGGCCTTCTCCGCCAGCTCGTCGACCTGGGCGCGGGTGATAACCAGCGGCGGCGAGAGCAGCATCGCGTCGTTGGTGGCGCGCAGGATTAGGCCGTTGCGCAGGGCGAAATCGCGGCACATCGGCCCCACCCTGCCCCGGTCCGGGAAGTACTCGCGGGCCGGCTTGCGCGGCACCAGCTCGAGCGCGCCGACCATGCCCACGATGCGGGCCTCGCCCACCAGCGGGTGCTCGCCCAGGGCCTTCCACTTCTGCGCGAGGTAGGGGCCGGTGTCCTCGCGGCAACGCTCGACAATCCGCTCCTCCTGAAGGATGCGGATGTTCTCCAGCGCCACCGCCGCGCACACCGGGTGGCCCGAATAGGTGTAGCCGTGGGCCAGCTCGCCGCCCTGGGTCGCCAGCACTTCGGCCACGCGGTCGTTGAACATCACCGCGCCCAGCGGGATGTAGCCCGAGGTGATGCCCTTGGCCAGGGTCATCACGTCGGGGCGGAAGTCATAGGTCTCGGCGGCGAACCAGTTGCCGGTGCGGCCGAAGCCGCAGATCACCTCGTCGGCCACCAGCAGCACGTCGTACTGGCGGCAGATGCGCTCGATCTCCTTCCAGTAGTTGCGCGGCGGGATGTACACGCCGATCGCGCCCATCACCGGTTCGCCGATGAAGGCGGCCACGTTCTGCGGCCCGAGCTCGAGGATCTTGTCCTCCAGGCGCTTGGCCGCCACGCGGCCATACTCCTCCTCGTCGAGGTCGCCGCCGTCGCCGAACCAGTACGGCGGCGCGATGTGCTCGATGTCCGGGATCGGCAGGCCGCCCTGCTTGTGCATGCCGCGCATGCCGCCGAGGCTGGCGCCGGCCACGGTGGAGCCGTGGTAGCCGTCGTGGCGGCCGATGAAGATGCGCTTCTCCGGCTTGCCCTGCACCGCCCAGAAGTGCCGCACCATGCGCAGGATGGTGTCGTTGGCCTCCGAGCCCGAGTTGGTGAAGAAGGCGTGGTTGAGGTCATGCGGGGTCAGCTCGGCCAGCTTGGCCGACAGCCGCACGGTGGGTTCGGTGGTGCACTGGAAGAAGCTGTTGTAGTAGGCCAGCTGGGTCATCTGGCGCGAGGCCACCTCGCCCAGTTCCTTGCGGCCGTAGCCGATGTTCACGCACCACAGGCCGGCGAAGGCATCGAGCAGCTGGTTGCCCTCGGCGTCCCAGACGTAGCAGCCCTCGCCCTTGGTCAGGATGCGGGTGCCCTTCTTGGCCAGGGCCGCGTTGTCGTTGAACGGATGCAGGTGGTGGGCGGCGTCGAGCTGCTGCAGGGTACGGGTGTCGATCGATTCCATGTCGTCTCCGGTGTTCAGACGTTGAGCAGCAGGAACTCGCGTTCCCAGGAGCTGATCACGCGCAGGTAGGTCTGGTGTTCCTTGTCCTTGACGGCCGCGTAGGCGCGCACGAAGCGCTCGCCCAGCAGCGTGCGCAGCGGCTTGCAGGCGCGCAGCTCGGCCAGCGCCTCCTCGAGCGAGCGCGGCAGGTCGTAGCCCTTGGCGTGAGCGCTGCCCGACAGCGGCTCGGTGGGCTGGATCTTCTCCTTGATGCCCAGGTAGCCGCAGGCCAGCGTGGCCGCCAGCGCCAGGTAGGGGTTGACGTCCGAGCCGGCGAAGCGGCTCTCGACGCGGGCGTTCTCCGGCGTGTCCATCGGCACGCGCAGGCCGCAGGTGCGGTTGTCGTAGCCCCACTGCACGTTCTTGGGCGAGACCTCGCCGAAGGCCAGGCGCCGGTAGGAGTTCACGTTCGGGCCGAAGAAGGCCATCGCCGCCGGCGCGTACTTCTGCAGGCCACCCAGGTAATGCAGGAAGGTCTCGGTGTGCGCCCCGGCCTTGCCCGCCGAGAACACGTTCTTGCCGGTCTTGAGGCTGTGCAGGCTCTGGTGGATGTGCATCGAGCTGCCCGGCTCGTTCTCCATCGGCTTGGCCAGGAAGGTGGCGTAGATGCCGTGGCGCATCGCCGCCTCGCGCATGCTGCGCTTGAACAGGAACACCTGGTCGGCGCGCGAGAGCGGGTCGGCGTGCACGAAGTTGACCTCGAGCTGGGCGGCGCCGGACTCGTGCACCAGCGTGTCCACGTCCAGCTCCATCGCCTCGCAGTAGTCGTACATCAGGTCGAGGATGGGGTCGAACTCGTTGACCGCGTCGATCGAGTACGACTGCCGCGCCGTTTCCGGGCGGCCGTTGCGGCCGGCCGGCGGCTGCAGCGGGAAGTCCGGGTCGGTGTTGCGCTGGACCAGGAAGAACTCCAGCTCGGGCGCGATCACCGGCTGCAGGCCAATGCCCTCGTAAAGCGAGAGCACCCGCTTGAGCACGCTGCGCGGCGCCAGCTCGTGCGGCCGGCCGTCCTTGGTGTAGCAGTCGTGGATGACCTGGGCCGTGGGGTCGGTCGCCCAGGGCACCATGCGGATGGTGTCGGGGTCCGGGCGCAGCACCATGTCCGAATCGGAGGGGCTGACCAGCTCGTCATACTCGTCCGGGTAGTCGCCGGTGACGGTGGTGGCGAAGATGCCTTCGGGCAGGCGGGTGCCGTAGTCGTGCGAGAACTTGGCGGCCGGGATGATCTTGCCGCGGGCGTTGCCGGTGATGTCGGGCACCAGGCACTCGACCTCGGTGATGCGGCGCTCCTTGAGCCAGCGCTTGATGGCGCTTTCCTGCTGTTCCTGCTCGGTTTGTCGCGGGATTTTCTTCTTGGCCATGGGCCTTACTGCCTTTGCTGCGCGCGTTGGCGGCATGCGGCCGCGAACGTCTGGAAGATGCCCAGGTAGAACGGGTTCTCGGTGACCCGCCACTCCGGGTGCCACTGCACGGCCAGCAGGAATGGATCGGGGGCGTCGGGCCGGCCGCGGTCGAGCCGCACGGCCTCGACCAGGCCGTCGGGCGCGATGGCCTCGACCGCCAGGCCCGGCGCCAGCTGCCGCAGGCCCTGCCCGTGCAGGGAATTGACCATCACCTCGCGCGTGCCGGCGATGCGGTGCAGCCATCCGCCCTCGGCGAGCTCGACCGGGTGCGAGGGCGCGTACTGCACGCCCAGCGGGTCGTCCTTGTTCTCGCGGTGGTCGTTGAAGCCGATGATCTCGTGCACCTTCTGGTGCAGGGTGCCGCCCAGGGCCACGTTCACTTCCTGGAAGCCGCGGCAGATGGCCAGCACCGGCAGGCCGCGCTCGATGGCCATGCGCACCAGCCCGAGGGTGTTGGCGTCGCGGGCCGGGTCGAGCAGGTTGCCCTCGTAGCTGGGCTCGGTGCCGTAATGGTGCGGCTCGATGTTGCTGGGCGCGCCGGTGAGCAGCAGGCCGTCGAGGTGGTCGAGCAGCGCGGCGTGCTCCAGCGGCGGCGCCAGCGAGGGCAGCAGCACCGGCAGGCAGCCTGCCCCGTCCACCACCGCCCGCAGGTATTTCTCGCCCACCGCCTGGAAGGGGTGGTGACCGATCTGCTTGCGATCGCAGGGCAGGCCGACCAGCGGGCTTGGACGCATACGAGCCTCGGCGAGGGGATGGCCGACCTTACTCCGGCCGTTTGATTTTATCAACGCATCGGCCCGAATGATGAGGATTCTTTACAATCCAACCCCCCGATGCCAGACTCCCGGCACGCCTGCGGATGCCTCCAATGAACCAACTCGCCCTGCCCGCCGATGACGCCGCCACCCTGGCCCAGCTCCGGGATTGCGAGCAGATCGACCTGTTGCTGCCGGACATGAACGGCCTGCTGCGCGGCAAGCGCATCAGCCGCGACGCGCTGGAGAAGGCTTACAGGGACGGCGTCTGCCTGCCGATGTCGCTGGTGGCGACCGACATCACCGGCAATACGGTGGAGGAGACCGGGCTGGGCTACGACATCGGCGACGAGGACCGCATCTGCCGGCCGGTGCCGGGCAGCCTGCGGCCCGTGCCCTGGCAGGCCCGCCCCTCGGCCCAGCTGCTGCTGCAGATGGAGGACGGCGCCGGCGGGATGTTCGAGGTACAGCCGCGCGAAGTGCTGCGGCGCGTGCTCGCGCAATACCAGGCCCTGGGGCTGACCCCGGTGGTGGCGGTGGAACTGGAGTTCTACCTGCTCGACAACCAGGTCGACGGCCGCGGCCAACCGCAGGTGGCGCGCAACCCCGCCACCGGCGAACGCAACCACAGCACGCAGGTCTATTACATCCAGGACCTGGACGACTACCGCGAGTTCACCGACGAGGTGGCCGCCGCCTGCCGCGCCCAGGGCATCCCGGCCGACACGGCCGTGGCCGAGTACGCGCCGGGCCAGTTCGAGATCAACCTCAAGCACCGCGCCGACGCCCTGCAGGCCTGCGACGACGCGATCATGCTCAAGCGGGCCATCAAGGCCATCGCCACCCGGCGCGGGCTGCTGGCCAGCTTCATGGCCAAGCCCTTCGCCGACCAGGCGGGCAGCGGCGCGCACATCCACGCCAGCGTGCTCGATGCCGAGGGCAGGAACATCTTCGCCTGCGAGCCCTCGGCGCCCAGCGACGCCCTGCGCCACGCGGTGGCCGGGCTGCAGGCCGCCAGCCGCGACTGCATGCTGATGTTCGCCCCGCACGCCAACAGCTACCGGCGCTTCGTGCTCAATGCCTTCGTGCCGCTCAACGACGCCTGGGGCTTCAACAACCGCACCGTGGCCATGCGCATCCCGCACAGCGACTCGGCCAACGTGCGCATCGAGCACCGCATCGCCGGCGCCGACGCCAATCCCTACCTGGTCACCGCCGCGGTGCTGGCCGGCATGCTCCAGGGCCTGCACGACAAGGGCGACCCGGGCCCGCCGACGGTGGGCAATGCCTACGAGCAGGGCGAGGCGCGCGAGCTGTTCTGGCGCGACACGCTCAAGGATTTCATGGCCAGCGACTTCGTCGTGCGGCACTTCGGCGAGCGCTTCCGGCACATCTATGGCCAGCAGAAGCTCAAGGAGCTGCGCAGCTTCCAGCGCGAGGTGACCTCGCTGGAAGTGGACTGGTACCTGCGGCAGGTCTGACATGGCCGTGCGCAAGCCCGCGGCGCACGTCGATTCCTGGTATTCGCGTTCGGCCACGCCCTCGCCTGCCCGCCCCGCGCTCGAAGGCCGCCTCCGCTGCGACGTGGCGGTGATGGGCGCGGGCCTGTCGGGCCTGTCGGCCGCGCTGGAGCTGGCCGAGGCCGGGCTGGACGTGGTGGTGCTCGAAGCCGAGCGCGTGGGCTGGGGCGCCAGCGGCCGCAACGGCGGCCAGGTGATCTTCGGCTTCGGCTGCGACCAGGCGAAGATCGCGGCGATGTTGGGCCCGGAGGAGTCGAAGCGCCTGTTCGACTGGTCGGTCGAAGGCGTCGGGCTCGTCAGGCAGCGCATCGCCAAACACGGCATCGACGCGCACTGGCGCGACGGCCACGCCCACGTGGCCATCAAGCCGCGCCACGTCACCGAACTCAAGGCCTGGCAGGCCGACCTGGCCTCGAACCACGGCTACGGCGTGGACTGGTGGGAGCGCGACCAACTGCAGGCCGTGCTGCCCAGCCCGCGCTACATCGGCGCGCTGTTCGATGCGCGTTCGGGCCACCTGCATCCGCTCAACTACACCCTGGGCGTCGCCGGCGCCGCCGAGGCGGCCGGCGCGCGGATCTTCGAGCGCAGCGAGGTGCTCTCGCTCACCCGCGGCGCCAGGCCCGTGCTGCGCACCGCCAACGGCGAGCTCGAGGCCGACTTCGTGGTGCTGGCCGGCAACGCGCTGGCGCACGGCATCGCGCCCGAGCTCGACGCGAAGATCATGCCGGTGGGCACCTACGTCGGCGCCACCGCGCCGCTGGGCGCCGATCGCGCCCGCGCGTTGATCCGCAACGACATGGCCGTGGCCGACATCAACTGGGCCCTGGACTATTTCCGCCTCAGCGCCGACCACCGCCTGCTGTTCGGCGGCCGCGCCAGCTACTCCACCCTGCCCCCGCCCAACCTGCCGGGCGTGATGACGCACCGCATGCGCCGCGTCTTCCCGCAGCTGGCGGACGTGCGCTTCGAGCAGGTCTGGGGCGGCCTGATCGACATCAGCCTCAACCGCGCCCCGCACTGGGGGCGGCTGGGCGACAACGTGTATTTCGCCCAGGGCTTCAGCGGCCACGGCGTGGCCGCCACCGGCCTGGCCGGCCGCGTCATCGCCGAGGCCATCCGCGGCCAGGCCGGGCGCCTGGACGCCTTCGCCCGCATCCCGCACCGCCCCTTCCCCGGCGGCCGCGCCCTGCGCACGCCCCTGCTGGTGGCGGCGATGGCGTGGTTCAAGCTGCGCGACGCGCTATGGTGAGCGCGGCGTCCACGCCGGCGGCCTCTGGCCCATCTCCAGCACGTGCTTGCGATAGACGATGGCGCCGCTGATGAGCGCGTCGGTCTTGACGAAGGCGATGGGAAGGCCGGGTTCGGCATCGAGCACGACCTCGGCCTGGAGGCCGGCGGCCTGCAGCAGCCGCACGGCATCGCGCGCCGCGGCGTCCGGATCGTCCACCACGAAGCCCAGCGCGCCGCCGGGCTGGCCCAGTGCGCCGAATATCTGCGGGCGCGGATAGTTGATGATCGTGCCGTTGCTGAAGACGGTGCGGTCGACCTCCTGCGAATCGATGCGGAAGCGCGGCCGGTGGCCGTGGTTCTGCATCAGCTGTTCCAGCGCCATGAGCGCCTCGGGCGAACTGGCCGAGAACACGTGGTAGTCCCGGTCGGGGAACGGCAGCGGGTTCCGGTCAGTGACCAGGGCCACCACGAACGCGATCAGCCCCAGGAAGCCAACGGCGACCAGATAGACCAGGACGGTGGGCACGGCGGTTTTCCGGCTGAACATGGCGGGCTCCCTTTGGCTGTCTGAAGGCAGCAAACGCGCGCCAATGCCCCTTCCGGCCTTGCCGGGCCCGTCCGGGGGACTCAGCGGAACTCGAACTGCTCGTAGCGCAGTTTGGTGGCGGGTACGCCCAGGCGGGCCATTTCCGCGCGCACCCTCGTCAGCAGGCCCCTGGGGCCGCAGAAGCAGACCGAGACGCGCCCGGGGCCGACCTGGCCGACCAGCCAGCCGAAGCGATCGGCGAACACCGCGGAGTCCGGCCCGTCGCTGACGTCGACCCAGTCGGCGCCGCGCTTGCGGGCGTCGGCCGCCAGTTCATCCACACCGGGAAATCCCCGGCCCGGGGTCTGGAAGTTGAACAGGGTGACCTTCGCGAGGTCCTGGCGCGACGGATCCCGTAGCCAGGCGATGAAGGGCGACAGGCCTACGCCACCACCGATCCACACTTCGAAATCGCCGGCCGGCGGGCGGCGGAAACGGCCAAAGGGCGCATACACCTCGGCGCGCAGCCCGGGCCGCGCCTCGGCGACCAGTTGCGTGGTGTAGTCGCCGAGCGCGCGGATCACGAACTGGACCGGCTGGCCCGGCCCGCCGCCGCTGGCCAGGGTGAAGGGATGCGGCTCGCGCAGGCCGGCGTGCAGGAATCGCAGGAAGGCGAACTGGCCGGCCTCGAAGGGAACACCCCGCCCGACCGGCTCGAGTTCGAGCCGCACCGAGGCCACGCCCTGATCGACGCGCGTCAGTCGGTACTCGGCGTGGCGCGCCAGGAAGGGATAGAGCACCAGCTTGTAGGCCGCGCCCGCCAGCCCCAGCGCGGAACAGGCCGCCAGCCACAGGCCCGCCGGCGAGCCCAGCGTGATCGGTGACTTGAAGCTCAGCCAGTGCAGCACGACGCTGACAAACAGCGGCCCCGAGAGCTTGTGCCACCAGCGCCACTGCCCATAGGGAATCTTGCGGTTGAGCGCCAGCAGCACGATCACCACCAGCGCCACGTAGCTCAGTTGCCGCACCAGGCGCGTCCAGTAAGGCGGCAGCGGCAGGATCGAGGCCACCTCCCACTCCGGGGCACCGGCCTTGAACACCAGGTGCACCGAGGCCAGCACCAGCGCCCAGACGCCCAGCCATTTGTGCACCTCGTAGACGCGGTCCAGGCCACCGAACAGATCCTCGAGCCAGTTCCAGCGCGAGCCCAACAACGCCGCCATGGCCATGAACACCAGCGCGACCACGCCGCTGGCCAGGCTCAGCGCCCCGGTCGAGGCCCAGGTGGCGGACGGGATTTCCGCCAGCACGACGGTGACGGACACGGCCGCAAGCAGCGGCAGGAACTGGCGCGAATTGAGGTGCATGGGACCGGGGGTTCCCTCATCCGGAGGACCCCCGCAGTCTGCGCCCGCCGCGCGGGCGGGCGCTTGACCAGCATCAAGCCCGCGCTCAGGGCGCCAGGTTGATCCAGGTCGCCTTGACCTCGGTGTACTTCTCGAAGGCATGCAGCGACTTGTCGCGGCCGTTGCCGCTCTGCTTGTAGCCGCCGAAGGGCGCGGTCATGTCGCCGCCGTCCCAGTAGTTCACCCAGACGCTGCCGGCGCGCAGCTTGCGGGCCACGCGGTGGGCGCGGCTGATGTCGGCGGTGAACAGGCCCGCGGCCAGGCCGTACTCGCTGTCGTTGGCGATGCGCAGGGCCTCGTCCTCGTCGTCGAAGCCGATCACGCTCAGCACCGGGCCGAAGATCTCCTCGCGGGCGATGGTGTGGCCGTGGGCCACGTCGTCGAAGATGGTGGGCGCCAGGTAGCAGCCGCCGGCCACCGTCTGCAGGCGCTCGCCGCCGATCACCACGCGGCCGCCTTCCTCGCGGCCCTTGCGGATGTAGTCGAGCACGCGGTGGGTCTGGGCCTCGTCCACCATCGCGCCCATCGGCGCGCCCGGGTCGAGCGGGTGGCGCGGCTGCATCTCGCGGCCGTACTTCGCCACCATCGCCACGAATTCATCCTTCACCGAACGCTGCACCAGCAGGCGCGAGGCCGCGGTGCACACCTCGCCCTGGTTGTAGAAGATGCCACTGGCCGCGGCCTTCGCCGCCTGCTCGAGGTCGGGCGCGTCGGCGAAGACGATGTTCGGGCTCTTGCCGCCGCACTCCATGTAGGCGCGCTTCATGTTCGACATGCCGGCGCACACCAGCAGGTGCTTGCCCACCGCGGTCGAGCCGGTGAACACCAGGCCGTCCACGTCCATGTGCATGGCCAGCGGCTCGCCGGCGCCGCGGCCGAAGCCGGGCAGCACGTTGAACACGCCCTCGGGGATGCCGGCCTCGATGGCCAGCTCGGCCAGGCGCAGCGCGGTCAGCGGCGACTTCTCGGAGGGCTTGAGCACCACCGAATTGCCCATGGCCAGGGCCGGCGCCAGCTTCCACGTGGCCATCAGCATCGGGAAGTTCCAGGGCACGATGGCGGCCACCACGCCCAGCGGCTCGCGCGTCACCAGGCCCAGCTCGTCCGGGCCGGTGGCGGCGACCTCGCCGTAGACCTTGTCGATGGCCTCGCCGGTCCAGGCCATGCAGCGCACCGAGGCCGCGACGTCGACGTTGAGCGAATCGGAGATGGGCTTGCCCATGTCCAGGGTCTCGAGCAGGGCCAGCTCGTCGGCGTGCTCGTTGATCAGCGCGGCGAAGCGCACCAGCACCTTCTTTCGGTGCGTTGGCCGGGCGTTGGACCAGTCGCCCTTGTCGAAGGCGCGGCGGGCCACGGCCACGGCGCGGTCCACGTCCTGGCTGCCGCACTCGGCCACGCGGGCCAGCACGCGGCCGTCGATGGGGCTGATGCACTCGAAGGTCTTGCCGCTGGCGGCGTCGGTCCAGCGGCCGTCGATGAAGGCCTGGTGGCGGATCGACAGGCCGGCGGCCAGGCGCTCCCAGTCTTCGCGGGTCTTGGGCGTGGTCATGGGTGGCACCTCAGAAAGTGGGGGGCGTGCTGGCGCTGACGAGGATCGCGTCCACGTCGCCGACGTTGCGGAAGCGGTGCGGCTGGCGGCACTCGAAGTAGTAGGCCTCGCCGGGGCCGAGCACGCGGCGCTGGCTGCCGACGGTGATCTCCACCCGGCCCTGCAGCACCACGCCGCCTTCCTCGCCTTCGTGGCTGATCATGGTCTCGCCGGTGTCGCTGCCCGGCGGCATCACCTCGCGCAGCAGGCACATGCGCCGGTTCGGGTGGCGGTGGCCGACCAGGAAGTAGTGGATGTCGTTGTTGCCCACGTCGGGCTGCTCGGCCGGCTCGTAGAACGGGCTGTCGCCCTCGTCCTCGAGGTCCATGGTGAAGAAGTCGGCCAGCGAGATCGGGATGCCGTCGAGCACCTTCTTGAGCGAGCTGATCGACGGGCTGACCTTGTTCTGCTCGATCAGCGAGATGGTGGAGTTGGTCACGCCCACGCGCTTGGCCAGCTCGCGCTGGCTCAGCCCCTTGCTCTTGCGGACGGCCTGCAGCCGGTTGCCGATGTCCAATGGATCGCCTCGCCGGGGTGGTTGCTCAATATTTGACACCGTTTGTAAAGTTTATTCAACGCTGCTAGCGTTTCCCTACCCCGCCCCACGCCCTTCCCCGAGCCCCGCCATGCCCTTCCCCGACGCCGCTTCCGACCCCGACCTGCAGGCCCTGGCGACCGGCCATCCGGATCGCACCGACGCGTTCTGGATGCCCTTCACCGCCAACCGCCAGTTCAAGAAGACGCCACGCCTGCTGGCCAGCGCCGAGGGCATGTACTACCGCAGCGTGGACGGCCGCGAGATCCTCGACGGCACCGGCGGCCTGTGGTGCGTCAATGCCGGCCACGCCAACCCGCGCATCGTGCAGGCCATCCAGCAGCAGGCGGCCACGCTCGATTTCGCGCCCACCTTCCAGATGGGCCACCCGCTGCCCTTCATCCTGGCCGAGCGCCTGGCCGAAATCGCGCCCGATCCGCTCAAGCATGTGTTCTTCACCAACTCGGGCTCCGAGTCGGTGGACACCGCGCTCAAGATCGCCCTGGCCTACCACCGCGCCCGCGGCGAGGGCCAGCGTACCCGCCTGATCGGCCGCGAGAAGGGCTACCACGGCGTCGGCTTCGGCGGCATCTCGGTCGGCGGCATGGTCAACAACCGCAAGTTCTTCGGCGCCATGCTGCCCGGCGTCGACCACCTGCGCCACACGCTGGACCTGCAGCGCAACGCCTTCAGCCGCGGCCTGCCGCAGCACGGCGCCGAACTGGCCGAGGACCTCGAGCGCCTGGTGCAGCTGCACGACGCCAGCACGATCGCTGCGGTCATCATCGAGCCCATCTCCGGCAGCGCCGGCGTGGTGCTGCCGCCCGAGGGCTACCTCAAGCGCATCCGCGAGATCTGCGACAAGCACGGCATCCTGCTGATCTTCGACGAGGTGATCACCGGCTTCGGCCGCGTCGGCAAGGCCTTCGCGGCCCAGCGCTTCGGCGTCACGCCCGACCTGATCACCACCGCCAAGGGCCTGACCAACGGCGCGGTGCCCATGGGCGCGGTGTTCGCCTCCAAGGCCATCCACGACGCCTTCATGCACGGCCCCGAGGGCGCCATCGAGCTCTTCCACGGCTACACCTACTCGGGCCACCCCCTGGCCTGCGCCGCCGCCCTGGCCACGCTGGACGTGTACGAGTCCGAGGGCCTGTTCGAGAAGGCCATCGAGCTCGGGCCCTACTGGGAGCAGGCCATCCACTCGCTCAAGGGCCTGCCCAACGTGGTCGACATCCGCAACTTCGGCCTGGTGGGCGCGGTGGAACTGGCGGCCCGGCCCGAGGGCGTGGGCCAGCGCGGCTACGAGGTATTCAACCGCTGCTATTTCGAGCAGAACCTGATGGTGCGTTGCACGGGCGACGTGATCGCCATGTCGCCGCCGCTGATCCTGAACAAGGAACACATTGACCGGATTTTCGACCGGCTGGCGGCTACCATACGCGCCACCGCCTGACCGGGCGGCCCTGAAAACGACAGAAATCACCGCCCCGGGAGGGCAGTTCCATGCTTATCGGCGTCCCCAAGGAAATCAAGAACCACGAATACCGCATCGGCCTGACCCCAGCCGGCGCCCGCGAGCTGGCCTCGCAGGGCCACAAGGTGATGGTGCAGCGCGACGGCGGCAAGGCCATCGGCCTGACCAACGAGATGTACGAGAAGGCGGGCGCCGAGATCGTCGACACGGCCGAGGAGATCTTCAAGCGCGCCGAGATGATCATCAAGGTCAAGGAGCCGCAGCCGGTCGAGTGCGCCATGCTGCGCCCGGGCCAGATCCTCTACACCTACCTGCACCTGGCGCCGGACCCGGACCAGACCGCGGCCCTGGTGAAGTCGGGCTGCACCGCCATCGCCTATGAAACCGTCACCGACCGCAAGGGCGGCCTGCCGCTGCTGGCGCCGATGTCGGAAGTGGCCGGCCGCATGTCCATCCAGGCCGGCGCGCACGCGCTGGAGAAGGCCCAGGGCGGCTCGGGCGTGCTGCTCGGCGGCGTGCCGGGCGTGCAGCCGGGCCGCGTGCTGGTGATCGGCGGCGGCGTGGTCGGCATCAACGCCGCGCGCATGGCCATGGGCCTCAATGCCCGCGTCACCATCCTCGACCGCTCGCTCGACCGCCTCAAGTACCTCGACGAGCTCTATGGCGACCGGATCACCACGCTTTACTCCACCATCGACGCCATCGAGGAACTGCTGCCGCAGTCCGACCTGGTGGTCGGCGCGGTGCTGATCCCCGGCGCCGCCGCCCCGAAGCTCGTTTCGCGCAAGCAGCTGGGCCTGATGAAGCCGGGCTCCGTGCTGGTGGACGTGGCCATCGACCAGGGCGGCTGCTTCGAAACCTCCAAGGCCACCACGCACCAGCACCCGACCTACGAGGTCGACGGCATCATCCACTACTGCGTGGCGAACATGCCCGGCGGCGTGGCCCGCACCTCCACCTTCGCGCTCACCAACGCCACCCTGCCCTACGCGGTGCAGCTGGCGAACAAGGGCGTGCAGGCCATGCTCGACGACGGCCACCTGCTCAACGGCCTGAACGTGCACGCCGGCAAGATCACCTACGAAGCCGTGGCCCGCGACCTGGGCTACGAGTACGTGCCGGCCGCCCAGGCGCTCAAGGGCTGATGCCATGACCGACCCCCGCCGCATCCCGCATTTCATCCACGGCCGACCGTCGGATGGCGGCCCGGGGCGGTGGGGAGAGGTGTACGACCCCGCCACCGGCGCCGTGCAGGCGCAGGTGGCGCTGGCTTCGGCCGACGACGTGTCGGCCGCGGTCGCGGCGGCCCAGGCCGCCTTCCCGGCCTGGGCGGCGACCACGCCGCTGGCGCGGGCCCGCATCCTGTTCCGCTTCAAGGCCCTGCTCGAGGAGCACGCCGACGAGATCGCCGCCGCCATCACCGCCGAGCACGGCAAGGTGCTGGCCGACGCGCGCGGTGAGCTGACCCGCGGCCTGGAGGTGGTGGAGTTCGCCTGCGGCGCGCCGCACCTGCTCAAGGGCGAGCACTCGATGAACGTCGGCCGCGATGTCGACTCCTGGAGCGAGTACGCGCCGCTGGGCGTGGTGGCCGGCATCACGCCGTTCAATTTCCCCTGCATGGTGCCGATGTGGATGTTCCCGGTGGCCCTGGCCTGCGGCAACACCTTCGTGCTCAAGCCCAGCGAACGCGACCCCGGCGCGCCGATGATCCTGGCCCGGCTGCTGAAGGAAGCCGGCCTGCCCGACGGCGTGTTCAACGTGGTGCACGGCGACAAGGTGGCCGTGGACGCGCTGCTCGACGACCCGCGCGTGCAGGCGATCAGCTTCGTCGGCTCCACGCCCATCGCCGAATACATCTACGCGCGCGGCTCGGCGAACGGCAAGCGCGTGCAGGCGCTGGGCGGCGCCAAGAACCACATGGTGGTGCTGCCCGACGCCGACCTCGACCAGGCCGCCTCGGCCCTGCTCGGCGCCGGCTACGGCTCGGCCGGCGAGCGCTGCATGGCGATCTCGGTGGCCGTGTGCGTGGGCGATCGCACCGCCGACGCGCTGGTGGGCAAGCTGGGACCCCTGGTCGAGGCCCTGCGCATCGGCCCCGGCTGCCAGGGCGACCCGGACATGGGCCCGCTGGTCACCGGCGCGCACCGCGACAAGGTGCGCGGCTACGTCGATGCCGGCGTGGCCGAGGGCGCCACGCTGGTGGTCGATGGCCGCGGCCTGAAGGTTCCCGGCCACGAGGCCGGCTTCTTCCTCGGCGGCTGCCTGTTCGACCACGTCACGCCGGAAATGACGATCTACCGCGAGGAGATCTTCGGCCCCGTGCTGTGCGTGGTGCGCGTGCCCGACTTCGCCGCCGCGCTGGCGCTGGTGAACGCGCACGAGTACGGCAACGGCACCGCCGTGTTCACCCGCGACGGCGACGCCGCACGCCAGTTCGCGCACCAGGTGCAGGCCGGCATGGTCGGCATCAACGTGCCGATCCCGGTGCCGATGGCTTTCCACAGCTTCGGCGGCTGGAAGCGCAGCCTGTTTGGCCCGCTGCACATGCACGGCCCCGATGGCGTGCGCTTCTACACGCGCCTCAAGACCATCACCGCGCGCTGGCCCACCGGCGTGCGCGACCCCGAGTTCGTGATGCCCACCATGAAGTGAGGACGCCGATGCGCCCCGTTCCCGCCCGGTCTTTTCTTCTCGCCGCCGCCTTGTTTGCCGCCGCGGCGCCGGCGCTGGCGGACAACGCCACCCTGCGCCTTCGCCAGTTCCTCGATGCGCACGGCCGCCAGGACGGCCTGCCACGGGGCGAGGCGGCCACCGCCATCGCGCCGCACCTGAGCCGGGCGCTCAACGCCGCGCTGGAAGCGGCACGCGCCGAGCTGGCCGCCTTCATCCGCGACAATCCGGGCGAGAAGCCGCCCTACATCGAGGGCAAGCTGTTCACCTCGGTGCTGTTCGAGCCGTTCACCGCCTATGCGCCGGTGCTGCCCGTCGGCGGCTGTGCCGCGCCGCGCTGCGTGATCCGCGTGGATTTCGTCGACGCCGAGTCCAGCCCCGACGTGGCCTGGCACGACGAGTTCGTCCTCGTGCTCGAGGACGGGCGCTGGCGCATCGATGATGTGTTCTTCCGCGGTGGCTTCGACTTTGGCAACCACGGCTCGCTGAGGGCCTCGCTTCCCGACGCGGAGGATGCCGGCGACTGAGCCGCGCCCTCCCAGGACCGGTGACCCTCGTCCCGGCGATGCCGCAAGGCAGGAACGACGAGCGGACTTCCCCGGGGAGCTCGCCATGACTGCCGATCCAAAGACCGCCGCGCCACGCACCACCGACCTCGCCTTTACGGCCGCCCGCCCCTACGCCAGCGTGCCCGAGCCGACCTACTCGGGTGCGCTGAGCTTCCTGCGCCGGCCCTACACCAGGGACCTCGCCGGCGCCGACGTCGCCGTGGTCGGCATTCCCTTCGACCTGGCCACGACCAACCGGCCCGGGTCACGCCTGGGGCCACGCGCGATCCGTGCGGCCTCGGCCTCGCTGGCCTGGTGCCCGCCGTATGCCTGGGGCTTCGACCCCCTCGAACGGCTGAACGTGGTGGACTGGGGCGACGCCTGGTTCGATCCGGGTCGTCCGCAGGAGGCGCCCGCGGCCATCCGCGCCGCGGTCGCGGGCATCATCGACGCAGGCGTGCTGCCGCTGGCGCTCGGCGGCGACCACTTCATCAGCTATCCGATCCTGCAGGCCCTGCACGCCGCGCACGGGCCGCTGGCCCTGGTGCATTTCGACGCGCACAGCGACACCTGGCGCGACGAGGCCGGGCGCATCGACCACGGCACCATGTTCTTCCACGCCGCGACGCAGGGCCTGGTGGACCCGGCGCGCTCGATCCAGCTGGGCATGCGCACCCACAACGCCGAGACCCACGGCTACCGGGTGATGGACGCGCGCGAGCTGCATGCCGTCGGCGTGGACGCGGCGGTCGCCGCCATCCACGAGCGCGTGGGCGGCCACCCCTGCTACATCACCTTCGACGTGGATTTCCTCGACCCGGCCTTCGCGCCCGGCACCGGCACGCCGGTGGTGGGCGGCTTCAGCACGCACGAGGCGCTGCGCCTCGTGCGCGGGCTGGCCGGGCTGCGCGTGGTGGGCATGGATGTGGTCGAGGTCAGCCCGCCCTACGACCACGCCGAGATCACGGCGCTGGCGGCGGCGTCGGTGGCCCAGGAACTGTTGGCCGTCGCCGCCTGCCGCCCCGCCGGCTGATCAGGCCAGGCCTTCGGCCTTCAGCGCCGCCTGCACCGCCGGGCGCGCGGCCACGCGGGCGTGGTGCGCGGCCAGGTTCGGCCAGTCGGCGACGGCGATGTCGAAGAAGCGCAGCCAGTTGAGCACCACGAACAGGTAGCCGTCGGCGACGCCGAAACGATCGCCCACCAGCCACTCGCGCTCGCCCAGCTGGGCCGAGAACTGGCCCAGGCGCATGCGGATGCGCTCGACCTGCGCCGGCTTGTCCTCGGCGCGGAAGGCCGGGTTGAACAGCGCGCCGATGAGCTTGTGCAGCTCGGAATTGATGAAGGTCAGCGCCGACTGCAGGCGGTAGCGCTCGAGCGTGCCGGCGGCCGGGGCCAGGCCCGCCTCGGGCTTGAGGTCGGCGATGTACTGCACGATGGCCGGGCCCTCGAGCAGCACCTGGCCGTCGTCGAGCTCCAGCGCCGGCACGTAGCCGTAGGGGTTGATGGTGGTGAAGTCGCGGCCGTCGGCGGTCTTCTTGTCGCGGCCCACGGCGATGAGTTCGAACGGCAGGCCGGTTTCGCGCAGGGCGATGTGCGGGGAGAGCGAGCAGGCGCCCTTGAGGTAGTAGAGCTTCATCGGGGACTCCGGTGCAATGAGGCCGCCAGAGTGCGCCCTCCCCGCCCGCCGGCCAAGCCACGGCGGCGCAACGAACCGTTACCGCAGCTTGTCCGGGAAGGTCTTGGCCAGCTTCTCGACCTTGGGCATCGACACGGCGCGGATGTAGGGCTGTCCGGGGTTACGGGCGGCGTAGTCGTGGTGGTAGCGCTCGGCCTCGTGGAAGGCCGGCAGCGGCTCGATCGTGGTGGCGATGGGCGCGGCGTAGACATTGGCCGCGGCAAGCTGCTCGAGGTAGGCGCGGGCCACGCGCGCCTGCGCCTCGTCGAGCGGGAACAGCGCCGAACGGTACTGCGGGCCGATGTCGTTGCCCTGGCGGTTGCGCTGCGTCGGGTCATGGGCGACCGACATGAACACCTTCAGCAGCTGGCCGTAGCTCAGCCGCGCCGGGTCGTAGGTGATGCGGATGGCTTCGGCGTGGGCGGTGCGGCCGCTGCACACGGCCTCGTAGTTCGCCGTCGCCGCGTCGCCGCCGGCATACCCCGGCACCACGCCGAGCACGCCCGCGAGCTGGCGGTACACGGCTTCGGTGCACCAGAAGCAGCCGCCGGCCAGCACCGCCTCGCCGCGGTCGTCGGCCGCCGGAATGTCATCGGCCGGATCCGGCACCGCCGACGGCGGCACGCGCAGGCCCTGGCCCGGAATCTCGCAAAACGGATCAGACATGGGTGGGTTCTTCGAGCAGGGCTTCGGCGGCCTCGGCGCAGAACTCGCCTTCCCAGCGCGCCATCAGGGCCAGGTAGAGCAGCTTCTCGAACTCGGGGCGGAAGCGGCGGATCACCGAGTCCGGGTCCGGCATCAGGCGCGCGTCGGCGATCAGGCCGAAGTGCACCTGGCCGTTGTAGCTCAGGATCGAGATGCCCAGGCCGATCGAGCCGGTCTGCGGCACCCAGAACATCAGGTCGCTGATCTTGCTGCCGCCGAAGTACAGCGGCATCTGCGGCCCCGGCACGTTGGTGGCCACGGCCGAGGCCTTGCGGCTGAACATCTCCAGCGCGAAGGCCTGCACCGCCTCCGGCGCCATGCCCACCGCCGCCAGCGCGCCGAAGGTGGCCACGGCCTGGCGCGACTTGCGCAGCACGCGCATGCACTCGGCCACGCGCTCGAGCCGGCGCATCGGGTTGGCCTCGCCCACCGGCAGGTCCAGGAAGACCAGGCCGAAGTGGTTGCCCAGCTGCTTGGCGTGCTCGAGCGGGCGCAGGTTCACCGGCACGGTGGCGCGGATGGTGATGCCGTCGATGCGCTCGCCGCGTTCGATGAGATAGCTGCGCAGCGCGCCGCTGGCCGAGGCCAGCAGGATGTCGTTGACCGTGCAGTGCAGCGCCTTGCTGACCGACTTGACCTCGTCGAGCGCCAGCGGCTCGGCCCAGGCCACGCGCTTGGACACGCCCAGGCGCCCCTTGAGCACGGTCTCCGGGTCATCGGGCAGCGCCAGTGCGTGGCCGATCTCGCGGGCGATCTCGACGCCCTCGTTGGCCAGCACCGCCGCCAGGGTCGGGTCGCGGTAGAAGTCCATGCCCTTCTCGAGCACCTTGTTGCCCAGCTTCATGTAGCGGTCAATGGCGCCGACGCGCTTGGCCACCGGGGCGTGCTCTTCCTTCTTCAGCCAGCGCTTGGCCAGCGCGGCCTTGCGCTTGTCGTCGAGCTGCATCTCGGTGAGCGAGAGCAGCACCTGCACCAGCGCGATGCCGTCGGCGTAACAGTGGTGGATGCGGGCGATGAGCGCCGAGCCGCCGTTGAAGCGCTCGACCAGGTGGAACTGCCAGAGCGGCTTGGACTTGTCGAGCGGCGTCGAGGCGAGCTGGCTGGTCAGGCGCTCGAGCTCGCGCTTGCCGCCCTTGCCCGGCAGCGCGGTCAGGCGGATGTGCCAGTCGAGATCGAAATCGGTGTCTTCCTGCCAGAAGGCGCCGGTGGGGCTGTCGACCGCCTTCTGCCGGAAGCGCGGGTAGGACAGGAACTTGTGCTCGATGACCTTGCGCAGGGTGCGGATGTCGAGCGGGGTCTCGAGCATCAGCACGCCGGTGATCATCATCAGGTTGGTCGCGCGCTCCATGCGCAGCCAGGCGGTGTCCACGCGGGACATCGGTTCCTTGCGGGCTTTGCTGCGGGCCTCGGCCATGTTCCCTCCCCTCGTCACCGCAGGATGCCGGCGCGGGCGCGGAGGCGTCAATCGGCGCCGCGCGCGCCCGCGCTCAGGCCGGCGGCTTGGTCTTGGGGCCCGAGTAGGCCGCCAGCGCGGCCTCGCGGCTGGCGCGCAGGTCCACCACCGGGCGGCGCGGATACGCCGGCGCCAGCCGGGCCAGCAGGTCGGCGTGCTCCCAGGGCGCGGCCAGGGCCGCGTCGGGCAGCTTCGCGAGCTCGGGCACCCAGCGCCGCACGTACTTGCCGGCCGGGTCGAACTTCTCGGCCTGCGCCACCGGGCTGAAGATGCGGAAGTACGGCGCGGCGTCGGCGCCGGTGCCGGCCGTCCACTGCCACCCCTGGGTGTTGTTGGCCAGGTCGGCGTCCACCAGCGTGTCCCAGAACCAGTCGGCGCCGTGGCGCCAGTGGTAACGCAGGTTCTTGGTCAGGAAGCTGGCCACCACCATGCGCACGCGGTTGTGCATCCAGCCGGTGGCCCAGAGCTCGCGCATCCCGGCGTCGACGATCGGCACGCCGGTGCGGCCGCGGCGCCAGGCCTCGAGCAGGCGCTCGTCCGGGTCGGCCCAGTCGAAGTCCTCGAAGCGCGGGTTGAGGTTTTCCTGCGCGGTGTGCGGGAAGTGGAACAGCAGGTGGTGGCTGAATTCGCGCCAGCCCAGCTCGCTCAGGAAATGGTCGACGTCGGGCTGCACCGCCGCCGGCCACGGTCGCGCCAGCACGGCCGAGACGACGGCGCGCGGCGAGACCTCGCCGAAGTGCAGGTGCGGCGAGAGCTTCGAGGTGGCGATGCGGTCGGGGTAGTTGCGCTGCTCCTTGTAGCCGTGCGCGGCCCCCTCGAGGAAGGCGTCCACCAGTTCGGCCGCGCCGGCCTCGCCCGGCTGCCAGTGCCGCCAGAAGCCTTCGTCCCAGCGCGGCTCGTGCTTCGGCGGCGCCAGGCCGAGGTCGTCGGCGTCGAGCGAGAGCAGGTCCACCGGCGGCGCCGGCAGGCGCGCGGGCGCGGCGGGCACCGGCGCGCTCGACAGGCGCTGGCGGGCGTTCTTCCAGAACGGCGTGAACACCCGGTAGGGCTCGCCCTGCCCCGTCTGCACCGTCCAGGGCTCCACCAGCAGCGCGGCGTTGTGGCTCTCCACCGCCAGGCCGCGCGACTTCAGGCCCTGCTTGATGCGGGTGTCGCGGGCGATGCAGGCCGGCTCGTAAAGCCGGTTCCAGTGCAGGGCCACGGCCTTGGTTTCGGCGATGAGCTTCTCGATTTCGGCCAGGCTGTCGCCGCGGCGGATGACCAGGCGCGAGCCGCGTGCACGCAGGTCGGCGTCGAGCGCCTGCAGCGAGCGCCGCAGCCAGGCCCGGCTGGCCGCGCCCGGTGCCCAGGGCGCCTCCTCGTCCGGCGCGTGGATGTACACCGGCACCGGCACGTGGCCGGCGTCGAGCGCCGCCTGCAGGGCCGGGTTGTCGGAAAGGCGCAGGTCGCGGCGGAACCAGACGAGGGCGTGGGACATGGGGCGGGCTGGGCGGAGGATGCGCCAACTTAGCGCATTGCCGCGTCCGGAGGCCGTGAAAACAGACGCCCCGGCGAACCGGGGCGTCGAAGGGTGCCGCTGGCCTGGCGCTTAGTTGCTGCGGCAGGCGTTGGTGTTGTTGAAGCTGGCGTTCGGGCCGGTCACGTTGGTCACGCAGAAGGTCACCGAAGCGCCGGTGCTGTAACGCGCCGAAGTGAAGGTGACGCGGCCGCTGCCGTCGGTGTTGCGGGTGCTGCAGCCGCTGACGCCGCCGGAGAAGCAGCCGGTGACCGCCGCGCCCGCCAGGTTGCCACCGGCGCTCGAGGCGATGGTGACCGTGGCCGTGGTGGTGGCGTTCTTGCCCTTGGCCGTGGTGCTCAGGCTGATGCTGCCCACGCTGGCCACGATGCCACCGGTGTCGCCACCGCCGCCGTCGTCACCACCACCGCCGCCGCCGTTGAGGTAGTCCAGCGCGGCCTTGGCGCGCACCAGGCCCCAGCCGGTGTTGTTGTCGCGGCCGGCCGTGCCGAGGTCCTCGGCGGTGACGGCCAGCGCCTCGCGGATCTGCGCGGCGGTCCAGCTCGGGTTGGCGCTCCACACCAGCGCGGCCACGCCGGCCACGTGCGGGGTCGCCATCGAGGTGCCGTCGTAGTAGGCGTAGCCATTGCCCTGGTTGCTCGACACGGTGCTGACCGTGGCGCTGGAACCAATGCGGGTGGCGACCAGCGACTGGCCGTCTTCCTGCGACATGCTCACGGCCGGGATGGCCGGGCCAGCGCCGCCAAGGGTGCCGGAGAAGCCGCCCGGGGCGTTGTTGTAGACCACCGCCGCCGCGCCGCCGGAGGCCGCGACGTTGTTGACCTTCTCGGCGAAGCTGATGTCGCCGCGCTCGCAGAGCACGACCCGACCGGCCCAGGCCGCGTTGGTGCCGGTGCAGCGGCCGCCATTGGCCAGCGTGCCCGAGGCGGTGCCGACATGGGTGCCCTCGAGCAGGTCGACGACATAGCCGGTGCCGGCCACGGTCATGCTGGCGTTGACGAAGGGCACGGTGCTGAGCACGCTCACGCCCGGGGCCGACAGCTCGACCTGGTTGGTGTACTGCGAGAAGCTCGCGCGCGCCTTGTTCGAATCGACCGCGGCGACCGAGATCACGCTGTCGTAGGACGCCGGGTAGCTGTGGCGGTTGTTGCCATCGTTGCCGGCCGCGGCGATGCTCAGCACGCCCTGGCTGTAGAGGTTGGCGAAGGCATTGTTCTCGGTGGTGCTCGAGGTCGAGCCGCCGAGGCTCATGTTGATGACCTTGGCACCGGCCTGGGCGCAGCGGTTGGCCGCGTCGACCAGGGTCGAGCTGTAGCTCCAGCCGCAGTTCGGGCCGTCGAACACCTTGATGATGTGCAGCGACACCGCGCCCGGGCTCACGCCCACGACGCCGGCGGCGTTGTTGGCCGCGGCGATGGTGCCGGCCACGTGCGAGCCGTGGCCGCAGGTGTCGGTGTTCCATCCGGTCGGGTGGCCACCGGACAGGTTCACGCCGTTGAAGTCCTCGTGGGCGCCGTGGATGCCCGAGTCGATGACGCAGACCTTGATGCCGGCGCCGGTGGTGGCGCCCGCGTCGACCACGCCGTCGCGGTTGGCGTCCCACACGTCGCGCGCCTGCACCATGTCGATGCCGTAGGGCACGGCCTGGCCCAGCGGGTAGCGCGGCGCGTCGACTTCGATGCGCTCGATGTTGGGGTTGTTGCGCAGGCGCTCGAGCACCTGCGGCGGCAGGCTGACGGCGAAGGCGTCGATGTTCTCGAAACGGTGGTGGATGCGGCCGCCGTTGCCCCGCAGGAGGGTTTCGACGTTGGCGCGCTGGCCCTTCTTGAACTTCACCCAGACGCGGTTCGGATCCGGACCGTCGGCGGCCGTGGCGCTGGTGGCGCCCAGCGCCATGGCGAGCCCGAGCGCGAGCGCGCGGGCGAGGTTGTGCTGCTTCATCAGTTGATTCCCCGAAATTAGGCTCGCAGGCGTCTTGTCTTCCCTGTGCCTGCCTCTCTCCTTAAACCGGGACTGAACCTATCATGACTTTCGTCACGCTTTTGCTGCGGCGCAACAAATCCCGTCGTGGCGGGGTTTCACGCCCCCCTCACGAGAGGCCGGACGGCCTGGAAGCCGCCATCGAGGGCGATCACCTGCCCCGTCACCCAGCCGGCCTCCTCCGACAGCAGGAAGCTGCCCAGGGCCGCCGCGTCCTCGGCCTCGCCGTGCCGGCCCAGCGGGTACTGGGCCCGGATGGCCTTGGCCGAGGCCTCGCTCGAGAGCATGCGGGCCGTGGCGGGCGTGTGCATCAGGCCCGGGGCGATGGCATTCACGCGCAGGCCGCTGGCCGAGAAGTCGGCCGCCAGCGCGCGCACCAGGCCCTCGACGCCGCCCTTGGCGATGGCGATGGCGGCGTGGTTGGCCACGCCGATGCCGGCCGCCACCGAGCTGAAGAGCAAGAGGCTGCCGCCCTGCCCGGCCTTCTGCACGCGCGGCGCATAGGCCTTGGCGATGAAGAAGGCGCTGTCGAGGTTGGCCGACAGGCACTGCCGGTACTGCGCTTCGCTGGTGCGCGCCAGCGGTGCCACCAGCACCGCGCCGGCGCAGTGCGCCACGGCGGCAGGCGGCGCGCCGAAGGCTTCGCAGGCCTGCGCCATCGCGGACTCGGCCCCCTGTTCGGTGCCCACGTCGGCCTCGATGACCAGGTCGCCCGCCTGCCCCTGCACCCGGCCGGCGTCGCGGGTGACCAGGGCCAGGCGCCAGCCGCGGGCGCGCAGGCGTTCGGCGAGGGCAGTGGCGACGCCGCCGGAGGCGCCGGTGATCAGGGCGGTCTGCATGTGGGGCTTCCTGCTGGGAACTGCCGGCAAGGCTACGCCGCCGGTGGGTGTCCGGGCCGTGAACCAGCGGCCAGGCGCTCGCGCAGCGCCGCCGCCTGGGCGCGGATGCCCTCGATCTCCGCGCCGGCCTTGCCGGCCAGGTGCTTCCACTGCAGCGCGGTGCGCGGGTGCGCGGCGAAACGGCCGGCATGGCGGTCCAGGAAATCCCAGTAAAGCGTGGTGAACGGGCAGGCCCGCTCGCCGGTGGCCTCGCCCGGCCTGAAGCGGCAGCCGGCGCAGTGGTTCGACATGCGCTCGATGTAGCGCCCCGAGGCCACGTAGGGCTTGCTGACCATGCGCCCGCCGTCGGCGAACTGCGACATGCCCAGGACGTTGGGCAGTTCCACCCATTCCACCGCGTCCACGTAGGCCGCCAGGAACCATTCGTGGATCTCCCGCGGCCGCACGCCCAGCAGCTGGGCGAACAGGCCGATCACCATCAGCCGCTGGATGTGGTGGGCATAGCCCAACCGCAGCGACTGGCCCAGCGCGTCGCGCAGGCAGGCCATGTCGGTGCCGGCGGTCCAGAAGAAGGCCGGCAGCGGCTGGTCCGCGCCGAGCGCGTTGTCGTCCAGGAATTCCGGCATGCGCAGCCAGTACATGCCGCGCACGAACTCGCGCCAGCCCAGCACCTGGCGCACGAAGCCCTCCACGGCCTCGATCGGCGCGGCGCCCGCTTCGTAGGCCGCCACCGCTGCGTCCACGACCTCGCGCGGCCCGAGCAGTCGCAGGTTCATCGCCGCCGACAGGCGCGAGTGGTAGAGCCAGGGCTCGCCTTCCCACATCGCGTCCTGGTAGCGGCCGAACAGCGGCAGCCGGTGGGCGATGAAGTCTTCGAGCGCTTCCAGCGCCTGGGTGCGGTCGAGCGGCCAGGCGAAGCCCTCGAGGCCGCCGGGGTGGCTGGCGAAGCGTTCGGCCACCAGCGCCAGCACCTCGCGCGTACCGGCGTCGGGCGGGAAGGCGCGCGGCGCCGGCAGCAGGCCGGGGCCGCGGCGGTCGAAACGGCCGCGGTTGTCGGCGTCGAAGTTCCAGCGCCCGCCCAGCGGCTCGCCGCCCTGCATCAGCACGCCTTCGCGCTTGCGCAGCCAGCGGTAGAAGAACTCCAGGCGGTATTCGCGCCGACCCCTGGCCCAGGCCTGGAAATCGTCGTGGTCGCAGTAGAAATGCCGGTCGGCGCGCAGCGACCACTCGACCCCGGCCGCGGCGCAGGTGGCCGGCAGCGACTGCGCCAGGCGCCACTCGCCCGGCTCGAGCGCCAGCACGCGGGCCGGGCGCAGGGTGGCCAGGTCGGCGGCCAGGGCGGCTTCGAGCGTTGGCAGCGCGTGCTGGTCGAGCGCGCGGTAGTGCACCGTCCAGCCGCGGGCGCGCAGGGTGTCGCGGAACTTGCGCATCGCCGCCAGGAACACGGCGATGCGGGCCTGGGTGGACCAGACCTGCCCCGCCTCGTGCGCGACCTCGGCCATCCAGACCGCGTCGCGGGCCGGGTCGAAGCCGTCGAAGGCGGCGGATTCAAGGTCCTGCTGGTCGCCCAGGACCAGTACGAGGTTGCGCAGGGTGTCGGCCATGGCGGCAGGATCGCCGGCGGCCCGTGCAGGCGCCGCGACGGTTCAGGCGCCGCCGAGGTAGTCGCGCGGGATGCGGGTGTTGAGCCCGACCAGGATCTCGTAGGGAATGGTGCCGGCGGCGGCGGCGACGTCGTCGCAGCCGATGGCCTGGTCGCCCTGCCGGCCGATCAGCACCACCTCGTCCTCGTTGTAGGCCGTGCCCGCCGGGCCGATGTCGACCATGAACTGGTCCATGCACACGCGCCCGACGATGGGGTGGCGCTGGCCGCGGATGAGCACCTGCCCGCGCGAGCTGAGCGAGCGCGGGAAGCCGTCGCCGTAGCCGATGGGCACGGTCACCACCCGGGTGTCGGCCGGCGGCGCCCAGGTGGCGCCGTAGCTGACCGGGTTGCCGGCGCGCACGACCTTGAAATAGACCACCTGCGACACGAGCGAGAGCGCCGGGCGCAGGCCGACGGTGTCGCGCGAGGCCGGGTCGGGCAGCACGCCGAACAGGGCGATGCCCGGGCGCACCATGTCCATCGCGGTTTCGGGGAAATGCAGCACGCCGCCGGAATTGGCCAGGTGCCGCAGCGGCATCGGCGCGCCGATGCGGCGGAAGTGGTCGCAGGCCTCCTCGAAGCGCGCGAGCTGGCGCGCGGTCATGCCGGAGGCCGGGTCGTCGGCGCAGGCCAGGTGCGAGTACACGCCCTTGAGCCGGCACCAGCGCGAGCGCGCGGCGGCTTCCACCAGGGGACCGGCGCTGTAGCTGTGCACGCCGATGCGCTCCATGCCGGTGTCGATCTTCAGGTGGATCGTGGCCTGGCGACCCAGGGACTCGGCCGCGGCTTCGACCTGGCGCAGCTTGTCGAGCGAGGAGACGGTGATCTCCAGGTCGTTGGCGATCAGCGCCGTCGCCTGCGGCCCGAAGATGCCGCCCATCACCAGGATCGGCACGGTGACGCCGGCCTGGCGCAGGGCCACGCCCTCTTCCAGGAAGGCCACGCCCAGCTGCCGGGCGCCGATGGCCTGCAGGTGCCGGCCGACGGGCACCAGGCCGTGGCCGTAGGCATTGGCCTTGATGATGGCCATCGCCGGCACGCCCGCGTGCGCCTGCAGGGCCTGCAGGTTGTGCGTGATCGCGTCGAGGTCGACGCGGATGCGGGTCGGGCGGGCGGTGTCGTCCATGGCCGGATTCTAGCCCGGGCCGGGGCTGCTTATTCGAAGCTGCCGACGCTGTCGCGGGCCAGGTTGTCGAAGCGGGTGTACTCGCCGAAGAACTTGAGCTTGACCATGCCGGTGGGGCCGGAACGCTGCTTGGCGATGATCACCTCGGCCAGGCCCTTGTCGGCCGAATCCTTGTGGTAGTACTCGTCGCGGTAGATGAACATGATGATGTCGGCGTCCTGCTCGATGGCGCCCGACTCGCGCAGGTCGGCCATTACCGGGCGCTTGTCGGTGCGCGACTCGAGGCCGCGGTTGAGCTGCGAGAGCGCGATCACCGGCACGTTGAGCTCCTTGGCCAGGGCCTTGAGCGAGCGCGAGATCTCGGAGATCTCGTTGGTGCGGTTCTCGCCGGTGCCCGGCACCTGCATCAGCTGCAGGTAGTCGACCACGATCAGGCCCAGGTCGTGCTCGCGCTTGATGCGGCGCGCCTTCGAGCGCAGCACGTCGGGCGACAGCGCCGGGGTGTCGTCGATGAACACCTTCACGTCGGAGAGCATCTTGATCGCCATGTTCACGCGCGACCAGTCCTCGTCCTCGAGCTGGCCGGTGCGCAGGCGGGTGGCGTTGATGCGGCCGATGGAGGAAATCAGTCGGAACGCCAGCTGCGGCGACGACATTTCCATCGAGTACACCGCCACCGCCTTCTTGGTCTTGATGGCGCCGTATTCGGCGATGTTGAGCGCCAGGGTGGTCTTGCCCATGGCCGGGCGCGCCGCCAGGATGATCAGGTCCGACGGCTGCAGGCCGGCGGTGAGCTCGTCGAGGTCGTTGAAGCCGGTGGGCAGGCCGGTGACGTTGCCCTGGTTCTCGTAGCGCTCCTGCAGGACCTGGAAGGCTTCCTTCATCGCGTCGCGCAGGGTGACGAAGTCGGCGCGGCCGCGGCGGCCCTGCTCGGCGATCTTGAAAACGCGCTGCTCGGCGGCCGACAGCACTTCCTGGCTGTCGCGCCCCTCGGGCTGGAAGCCGTCGTTGACGATTTCGGTGCCGGCCTCGATCAACTGCCGCAGCACCGACTTCTCGCGCACGATCTCGGCGTAGGCGCGGATGTTGGCGGCCGAGGGCGTGGTGGAGGCCAGCTCGACCAGGTAACCGGTGCCGCCGATCTGCTCGCCCAGGCCATTGGCCTCGAACCACTCGCCCAGGGTGACGGCGTCGAAGGGCTTGTTCTTCTCGCTCAGCTCGCGGATGCCGCGGTAGATGAGCCGGTGGTCGCGGCGGTAGAAATCGTGTTCGGTGAGGAAGTCGCCGACCCGGTCGAGCGACTCGGGCGCCAGCATCAGGCCGCCCAGCACGGCCTGCTCGGCCTCCACCGACTGCGGCGGTACCCGCAGGGCGTCGATCCTGGGTTCGTTGCGGAAGGAATCGGGGCGTGCGGACATGGGCGCCTTGGGTCTTGGGTTGCATTCGGGGCGACAGCGCTCCGGCCCGACATCCTAGCGATCCCTCGCCGGGGCCGACAGGCATAAGCCTGTGTATAACCGGTGGGAATCTCACCCGGCGAGACGCCGGCGGGGCCCCGGAAACGCGAAGGCCGCCCCGGGGGGCGGCCTTCGGGACCTTGCCTTGCGGCAGGATCAGGCTTCGGCTTCGACCACGACCTTGACGGTGGTCTCGACGTCGGCGTGCAGGCGCACTTCGATCTCGAACTCGCCGGTGCGGCGCAGCGGGCCTTCGCCCAGCACCACTTCGTTCTTCTCGAGCGGGAAGCCGGCGGCGGTGAAGGCCTCGGCGATGTCGCGCGGGCCGACCGAACCGAACAGCTTGCCTTCGGTGGAAGCGTTGGCGGCGATGGTGACGCTGGCGCCCTCGAGCTTGGCCTTGCGGGCCTCGGCGTCGGCGAGCACGGCGTTGGCCTTGGCCTCGTACTCGGCGCGCTTGGCCTCGAAGGCGGCCACGTTGTCGGCGGTGGCCGGCACGGCCTTGCCGTAGGGGATCAGGTAGTTGCGGCCGTAGCCCGGCTTGACCTTGACCTTGTCGCCCAGGCCGCCGAGGTTGACGACCTTCTGCAGGAGGATCAGTTCCATTTCATTTACTCCGTAACGTTAGCGGGGCGCGGGGCCCCGCAACTGAGGCTGTCCGTCAGGATCAGTTCTGGTGGTTGTCGGTGTACGGGATCAGGGCCAGCTCGCGGGCGCGCTTGATCGCGGTCTGCAGCTGGCGCTGGTACTTGGCCTTGGTGCCGGTGATGCGGCTCGGCACGATCTTGCCGTTCTCGGTCAGGTACTGGCGCAGGGTGTTGAGATCCTTGTAGTCGATCTCCTTGACGCCCTCGGCCGTGAACTTGCAGAACTTGCGGCGGCGGAAAAACTTGCTCATGTCGGTCTCCTGGTTCCGGCTCAGGCGGCGTCGTCGCTGGACGTGCCGATGCTGTTCTCGTCATCGTCGCGGCGCGGACGGCGCTCGCCCTTCTCGTCCTTGCTCTTCATGATCAGGGACTGCTCGGTGACGGCCTCTTCGCGGGCGATGACCATGTGGCGCAGCACCGCGTCGTTGAAGCGGAAACCGTCGACCAGCTCGGTGAGCACGGCCTTGCCGCACTCGATGTTCATGAGCACGTAGTGGGCCTTGACGAGGTTGTCGATGGCGTAGGCCAGCTGGCGGCGGCCCCAGTCCTCGAGACGGTGGATCTTGCCGTTGTCGCCCTCGATCAGCGCCTTGTAGCGCTCGATCATGGCCGGCACCTGCTCGCTCTGGTCCGGATGGACCATGAACACGACTTCATAGTGACGCATGGGATTTTCCTTGTGGATGCGGCCGCTGATTCGGCCTGGCAGCCCCCGGCGCGCGGCCGTGGAGCAAGGTCTCCCCGGGATGGGGAGCCGCGCATTATGCCCGAGGCGGGGTTTCCCGCGCAAGTTCAAGCACTTGGGGGCTCAGGCGGCGCGGTCGGCCTTGGTGGAGAAGGACTCGCCGCAGCCGCAGGCGTCCTCGACGTTGGGGTTGCGGAAGACGAACTGCTGGTTGAGGCCCTGGCTGGCGAAGTCGATCTCGGTGCCGTCCACCTGGGGCAGGCTGGCGGCGTCGACGAAGACCTTCACGCCGGCCGACTCGAACACGTGGTCGTCCGGGCCGGCCGCGTCGGCCATGTCGATGACGTAGGCAAAGCCCGTGCAGCCGGACTTGCGCACGCCGAAGCGCAGGCCCAGGGTGCCGGGCGATTCGGCCTGGTAGCTGCGGATGCGGTCGGCGGCGGCGGGGGTAAGCGTGATGGCCATGGCGGGGTCCGTGCGTATCGGGGGCTTGGCGGGCCGACAGTATAGCGGCGCTGCGCGGACGCGCGCCTGCGGTTATCCTTGCCCTCTTCACCAGATGGGCCCGCAGGGGCAGGGAAACAAGGCATGGCAGTGGTCAGCGTCCAGCAGGCGCTCTCGGGCGCGGTCGCCCCGGGCGGCGAAGTCACGGTCCGCGGCTGGGTACGCACCCGGCGCGACTCCAAGGCCGGGCTGAGCTTCGTGAACGTGAGCGACGGCTCCTGCTTCGCGCCCATCCAGGTGGTCGCGCCCGACACCCTGCCCAACTACGAGGACGAGGTGAAGCGCCTGACCGCCGGCTGCGCGGTGGTCGCCACCGGGCGGCTGGTGCCCTCGCAGGGCCAGGGCCAGGGCTTCGAGCTCCAGGCCAGCGCCGTCGAAGTGCTCGGCTGGGTGGACGACCCGGAAACCTACCCGATCCAGCCCAAGGCCCACTCGCTCGAGTTCCTGCGCGAAGTGGCGCACCTGCGCCCGCGCACCAACCTCTTCGGCGCCGTCACCCGCATCCGCCACTGCCTGGCCCAGGCCGTGCACCGCTTCTTCCACGAGCAGGGCTTCTACTGGATCTCCACGCCGATCATCACCACCTCCGACGCCGAGGGCGCCGGGCAGATGTTCCGCGTCTCCACGCTCGACCTGGCCAACCTGCCGCGTGGCAAGGACGGCGCGGTGGACTTCAGCAAGGACTTCTTCGGCAAGGAGACCTTCCTCACCGTCTCCGGCCAGCTCAACGTCGAGGCCTACTGCCTGGCCCTGAGCAAGGTCTACACCTTCGGCCCGACCTTCCGCGCCGAGAACTCGCATACCACCCGCCACCTGGCCGAGTTCTGGATGATCGAGCCGGAGATCGCCTTCGCCGACCTGGCCGCCAACGCCGACCTGGCCGAGGCCTTCCTCAAGTACCTCTTCCGCGCGGTGCTCGACGAGCGCGGCGACGACATGGCCTTCATCGCCGAGCGCGTGCAGAAGGACGCCATCACCCGGCTCGAGACCTTCATCGACTCGCCCTTCGAGCGCATCGACTACACCGAGGCGGTGTCGCTGCTGCAGAACTCCGGCCACAAGTTCGACTTCCCGGTCGAGTGGGGCCTGGACCTGCAGACCGAGCACGAACGCTGGCTCACCGAGGTGCACGTCGGCCGCCCGGTGGTGGTGATGAACTACCCCGAGCAGATCAAGGCCTTCTACATGCGCATCAACGACGACGGGAAGACCGTCGCCGCGATGGACGTGCTGGCCCCGGGCATCGGCGAGATCATCGGCGGCAGCCAGCGCGAGGAGCGCCTGGACGTGCTCGACAAGCGCATGGCCCAGTTCGGCCTCGATCCGGCGCACTACCAGTGGTACCGCGACTTCCGCCGCTACGGCACCGTGCCGCACGCCGGCTTCGGCCTGGGCTTCGAGCGCCTGGTGGTCTACACCTGCGGCCTGGCCAACATCCGCGACGCCATCCCCTACCCGCGCGCGCCCGGCCTGGCGACGTTCTGAGGCGATGGAGACCGGCCCGGGTTCGCTGCTGATCTTCCTGATGCTGGGCCTGGCGGGCTCCGCCGGACCGGCGCACTTCGGCTTCCGGGCGCTGGCCTTCCGCCAGCAGATCGACAAGGCCATCCCGCTGCCCGAGGGCGGCGAGGACGGCGGCTGGCTCTACAGCTGGTGGCTGATGTGCTGGCGCCATCGCGCCGCCCGCGACCACTCCCTGAATTTCTTCGGCGGCATCGCCGCCGGCAGCGGCTGGCTGGCCCTGCTGGGCACGGCCGGCACCGTGCTGCTGATCGGACTGCAATGAGGACCCGCGCATGAGCGACGAAAACACCCACGACAACGACCAGTGGTGGCTGGCCGCCCTGCCCCGCATGATCGTCTGGTCGCGCCTGCGCGTGCTCGACAGCGGCGTGGCCGAGGTCTTCGACTGCGACGGCCGGGTCAACATCTACGAGAGCGAGGACGTGGCCCGCGCCGCCCTGATGGACGCCGAGTTCCGCGCCCTCGACGGCATGGACGCCGAGGACGCCGAGGCCTGGGGCCTGGACCTCGAGGAACTCGAGCCGCCGCGCGGCGAGGACGACGAGGAACTGCGCGAGCGCATGGTGCAGCCGGTCAAGAACCCGCTCACCGGCCGCGACTGATCCACCACAGGAGAGACGCCATGGCGCTTGAACTCAGCGGGCGGCACGCCCTGGTCTGCGGCGGTTCGGAAGGCATCGGCCTGGCCGCGGCGCAGGCCCTGGCGGCCCGCGGCGCCAGCGTCACCGTGCTGGCGCGCCGTGCCGAACGCCTGAAGGAAGTCGCCGCCTCGCTGCCGGCGCCGGATCCATCGCAGGGCCATGGCCACGTCGCCGCCGATGCCAGCGACGCCGCCGGCCTCCGGGCAGCGGTTGAAGCCCTGGCCGCCACGCGCCCGGTGCACATCCTGGTCAACAACACTGCCGGCCCGCCGGGCGGCCCGGCCCACGCCGCCGACCCCGAGGCCTACGTGGCGGTGTTCCGCCAGCACCTCGTCGCCGGCCAGGTGCTGGTGCAGGCCGTGCTGCCGGGCATGCGGGCGGCCGGCTGGGGCCGCATCGTCAACGTCATCTCGACCTCGGTGAAGGAGCCGATCGCCAACCTCGGCGTCTCCAACTCCATCCGCGGCGCCGTCGCCAGCTGGGCCAAGACCCTGGCCAGCGAGCTCGGCCCGGACGGCATCACGGTCAACAACGTGCTGCCCGGCTACACCCGCACCCAGCGCCTGGACCAGATCCTGGCCGAACGCGCCGCGGCCACCGGCAAGCCCGCCGAGGAGATCGCCCGCGGCATGCTGGCCACCGTGCCGGCCGGCCGCTTCGCCGAGCCGGCGGAAGTGGCCGCGGCCATCGCCTTCCTCGCCTCGCCCGCCGCCGGCTACGTCAACGGCATCAACCTGCCGGTCGACGGCGGTCGCACGAAATCGCTGTGAGGGCCCGCCGATGACCGAGCACCGCTTCGCGGCCCGCGTCCCCTACGCCGCCCGGGTGATGGTGATCCGCGGCGAGGATGCCTGGCTGGGAGAGGTCGTGGACCTGTCCGAGGGGGGCTGCGGCCTGTTCCGCCCCGAAGGCTGCCAGCTGGACGTGGCCGAAGTGGTGCAACTGGTGTTCTTCGAGGAACCCGGGCCGGCCGTGCTGGTCGGCGCCCGGGTGGCGCGCGTGCAGGACGGGTCGCTGGGCTTCGAATACCACGACCCGCAGCAGGTGCCGCCCAGCCGCGGCTGAGCCACACGCCGCCTGCACGCGGCCGCCGCGACACTGCCGCCATGCCCGAAGGTCCCGAGATCCGCCGCGCCGCCGACCGCCTCGCCGAGGCCGTGCTCGGCCGCCCCCTGGCCAGCGCCTGGTTCTACTTCCCGGAGCTCAAGCGCCACCAGAAGGCCCTGGTCGGCCGCACCATCACCGCCATCGAGCCGCACGGCAAGGCACTGCTGACGCACTTCGACCACGGCCTGAGCCTGTACTCGCACAACCAGCTCTACGGCGTGTGGCGCGTGGCCGCCGCCGGCGAGCGCCCCGACGGGGGCCGCTCGCTGCGCGTGGCGCTGGAGACCGACGAGCGCGCGATCCTGCTCTACTCGGCCTCCGACGTGCAGATGTGGAAGACCGACGAGCTGCACCGCCACCCCTTCCTGGCCAAGCTCGGCCCCGACGTGCTCGACGCGCGCCTGGACGCGAAGGCAGTGGCCGCGCGCCTGCGCGAACCGCGCTTCGCCGGCCGCGCACTGGTGGGCCTGCTGCTCGACCAGACCTTCCTGGCCGGCATGGGCAACTACCTGCGCTCGGAGGTGCTGTTCGAGGCCGGCATTTCCGCCGATCGCCGCCCCGCCGACCTGTCGGCCGCCGAAGCGCGCAAGCTGGCCAGGGCCCTGCTCGAGGTGCCGCGCGCCAGCTACCGCACCCGCGGCATCGAGCCGGCCGCCGGCATGCGCGCCGACTACCTCACCGACACCCCGGCGGGCTTCCGATTCAAGGTCTTCGACCGCGAGGGCGAACCTTGCCCGCGCTGCGGCGACGTGGTGGTGCGGCGCGAGCTGGGCGGGCGGCGGCTGTACTTCTGCCAGCACTGCCAGCAGTGATGTGGGAGGGCCTTCAGGCCCGACAAGCCTGTCGGGCCTGAAGGCCCTCCCACATCCCGACCTGTCCGTACGGAAGGCGTGGCGGGTAAGCTTGCCGCCATGACGCTGCGACTGAGCCACTTGATCGGCGGTGACGCCCGGACCGCCCGCGACGGCGCCTGGCTCGACGTGCACGACCCGGCCACCGGCGAGGTGTTCGCGCGCTGCCCCGACGGCAGCGCCGACGACGTCGCCGACGCCGTGGCCGCGGCCGAAGCGGCCTTCCCCGCCTGGTCGGCCCTGCCCGCCGTCGAGCGCGCCGCCTGGCTGGGACGCCTGGCCGACGCGATCGAGGCCCGGCTCGAGGACTTCGCCCGCGCCGAGTCGCGCGACGCCGGCAAGCCGCTGTCGCTGGCGCGTTCGCTCGACATTCCGCGCGCCGCCGCCAACCTGCGCTTCTTCGCCGCCGCGGCCACCCAGTTCGCCAGCGAATCGCACTCGGCCCCGGGCGCCCTGCACTACACCCTGCGCCAACCGCTGGGCGTGGTGGCCTGCATCAGCCCCTGGAACCTGCCGCTGTACCTGTTCACCTGGAAGATCGCCCCGGCCCTGGCCGCGGGCAACTGCGTGGTGGGCAAGCCCTCGGAGGTCACGCCGGTCACCGCCTGGATGCTGGGCGAGCTGGCGCGCGAGGTCGGCCTGCCGCCCGGCGTGCTCAACATCGTGCACGGGCGCGGCCCGGCGGTGGGCGAGCCGCTGGTGGCGCACCCGCGGGTCAAGGCGGTCAGCTTCACCGGCAGCACCGCGGTGGGCCTGCGCATCGGCGAGGCCTGCGCGCGCTCGCTGAAGAAGACCTCGCTCGAGCTGGGCGGCAAGAACGCCACCGTGGTTTTCGCCGATGCGCCCCGCGAGAAGCTCGTCGACACGCTCGTGCGCTCGGCGTTCCTCAACTCCGGCCAGATCTGCCTGTGCGGCTCGCGCCTGCTGGTCGAGCGCAGCGCCTACGACGAGGTGCGCGATGCGCTGGTGGCGCGCGCCCGCGCCCTGGTGGTCGGCGACCCGGCCGAGCCGGCCACGCAGATGGGCCCGGTGGTGTCGCAGGCGCACTTCGACAAGGTGATGGCCTGCCTGGCCCGCGCCCGCGAGGAAGGCGGCCGCGTGCTCTGCGGCGGCGAGGCCATCCGCCCGGCCGGACGCTGCGCCGACGGCTGGTTCATCGCGCCCACCGTCATCGAGGGCCTGGGCCCCGCCTGCCGCAGCAACACCGAGGAGATCTTCGGCCCCGTGGTCACGCTGCAGGCCTTCGACACCGAATCCGAGGCACTCGCGCTGGCCAACGCCACGCCCTACGGCCTGGCCGCCAGCGTCTGGACCCGCGACCTGTCCCGCGCCCACCGCGTGGCCGGGGCGCTTGAAGCGGGCATCGTGTGGGTCAACACCTGGATGAACCGCGACCTGCGCACGCCCTTCGGCGGCGTCAAGCAGTCGGGCCTGGGCCGCGAGGGCGGCTGGGAAGCGATGCGCTTCTTCACCGAGGCCAAGAACGTCACCATTGCACTGGACTGAGCCGATGCCGCTGAAGGAACTGCTGGACCGAAACAAGGCGTGGGCGGAGAAGGTGCGGGCCGAAGACCCGCAGTTCTTCCGCCGCCTCTCGCAGCTGCAGGCTCCCAGGTACCTGTGGATCGGCTGCTCCGACTCGCGCGTGCCGGCCAACCAGATCACCGGCCTGCAGCCGGGCGAGGTGTTCGTGCACCGCAACGTGGCCAACCTGGTGGTGCACACCGACCTCAACTGCCTGAGCACCATCCAGTTCGCGGTGGACGTGCTCAAGGTCGAGCACATCCTCGTGGTGGGCCACTACGGCTGCGGCGGCGTGCATGCCGCGCTCACCGGAACCCGCGTGGGCCTGGCCGACAACTGGCTGCGCCACGTGGCCGACGTGGCCGCCAAGCACGAACGCCTGCTGGCCGAGGCCGAGCTCGAGGCCCTGCGCCACGCCCGGCTGTGCGAGCTGAACGTGGTCGAGCAGGTGGTCAACGTCTGCCAGACCACCATCGTCCAGGACGCCTGGGCGCGCGGGCAGGCATTGAGCGTGCACGGCTGGGTGTATTCGCTGCTCGACGGCCGCGTGCGCGAGCTGGGCATGGGCGTGGACTGCCCGGCCGAGCTGCCCGAGGCCTACGCGCTGGCGATGAAGCACATCCGTGGCCGCATGGGGGAAGACGCATGAGCGAAATCATCCGCACCGACACCGCGCCCCAGCCGGTCGGGCGCTACCCGCACGCGCGCCGCGTGGGCCAGCTGCTGTTCCTGTCGGGCATCGGCCCGCGCACGCCCGGCAGCAACGCCATCCCGGGCAATGTCTACAACGCCGCCGGCCGGCTGATCGACTACGACATCGTCACCCAGTGCCACTCGGTGTTCGCCAACGTGCGCTCCGTGCTCGAGGCCAGCCACTGCCGCTGGGACTGGTTGGTGGACGTGACCGTCTACCTGACCGACATGCAGCGCGATTTCCAGGCCTACAACGGCGTCTGGGCCGAGTACTTCCCGGACGTGAACAAGGCGCCCTGCCGCACCACGCTGGGCATCACCGCCCTGCCCACGCCGATCGCGATCGAGCTCAAGTGCGTGGCGGCTTTCCCGGAGGCCCGCTGACATGCTCCCCGCCCCGTTCAACCTGCAAAAGTGGATCGACGAGCACCGGCACCTGCTCAAGCCGCCGGTGGGCAACAAGTGCATCGTCGACGGCGACTTCATCGTGATGGTGGTCGGCGGCCCGAATGAGCGCACCGACTTCCACTGGGACGAGGGCCCGGAGTTCTTCCACCAGCTCGAGGGCGAGATGGTGCTGCGCATCCAGGAGGACGGGAAGGTGCGCGACATCCCCATCCGCGCCGGCGAGGTGTTCTACCTGCCGCCGCGGGTGCCGCACTCGCCCCAGCGCCAGGCCGGCGGCGTGGGCCTGGTGATCGAGCGCAAGCGCCTGCCCTCGGAGAAGGACGGGCTGCTGTGGTACTGCGAGCGCTGCAACCACCCGCTGTACTCGGAGTTCTTCGCGCTCGAGGACATCGAGACCCAGTTCCAGGCGGTGTTCGACCGCTTCTACGGCTCGCGCGAGCACCGCACCTGCAAGGACTGCGGCCATCTCAACCCGGCCCCGGCCCGCTACGACGCAGCGGGCTGATCAGGACCGACCCCGGATGTGAAGGCGTCGGTCCGGGTGGGCTGCCAACGCCCGGTTTTCACGCCATACTACGTTCACGCGGGCCGAACGGCGGCCGCGTGCAATCTTGCTTAACAGGGTCCCCCCCGGGGACGGCCGGAGGGAGCCGGCTGCCGCCCTGCACCGCCCAAGCCGACGAACAGGGGTAATGCTGATGAAGTCCAAGTCATTCCACGCCATGGCCGCTCTGGGCGCCTTCTCGGCGGTGCTGCTGGCCGGGTGCGCGAGCACGTCGCAGACCAACCTCGACGAGCGCGTCTCGAGCACCTACGAGCGCGTCCGGGCCGTCCCCCTGACCGAGGTACCCAAGAAGCACAAGGGTCCGCGCTACGACAAGCCGCGCGAGGCGCAGGAGTATTACGTCAGGCAGCGCGTCCTGCCCGGCCAGCACATCCCGAACGAGCGCTACGACGAGGCCCGCCTCGCCATGGAGCGCATGCCGCAGCTCCACTTCGGCGGAGAAGGCCTGGCCACCATGGTCGCGCCGGGCACACCGTCCGCGCAGGCAACCATTTCCCCGATCTCGCCCTGGACCTACCTGGGCCCCAACAACGCCGGTGGCCGCAGCCGCGCCATCGCCATCCATCCGACGTCTCCCGACATCATGCTCGCCGCCGGCGTCGCGGGCGGCGTGTTCCGCTCCACCGACGCGGGCGCGACCTGGACCGCGCTGGGCGACGCCATGCAAAACATGGCCGTGGTCTCGCTCGAGTTCGCGCCCAACAACCCCAACATCGTCTACGCCGGCACCGGCGAAGGCTACTTCAATGCCGACGCCGTGCGCGGCAACGGCGTGTTCAAGTCCACCGATGCGGGCCTGACCTGGACCAAGCTCACCGCCACCAACGTTACCCCCAACCCCGCCAGCGACGCCTGGATCTACGTCTACAACCTGCGCGTCGACCCCAACAACGCCAACAACGTCTGGGCGGCCAACCGCCGCGGCGTGTTCCGCACCACCGACGGCGGCGCCACCTGGAACCAGGTGCTGTCCAAGAGCTATTGCCTGGACATCGAGTTCAACTGGAACGCCAACGTCGCGGTGGTCAGCTGCGGCACCCTGAACTTGCAGGGCGAGGTCTTCCGCAGCACCGACCGCGGCGCGACTTTCAGCGCCACGCCGGTGCTTGCGGCGCCGAACCAGTCGCGCACGGAGCTGGCGGTCAGCAAGTCCAACCCGGCGGTCATGTACGCCGCCGCCGCCTTCTACGAGGCCAACGGCACCCAGAACTACCGCTTCCGCGGCCTGTGGCATTCGAGCAACAGCGGCGCCACCTGGACGCTGCGGGCCAGTCACACCGACACCAACCCGTTCAACCTGGCCCTGCTGGGCGACTTCGACTCGGCCTGCGACGACGACCCGCGCGCCCAGGGCTGGTACGACCTCGAAGTCGCGGTCGACCCGGCCGACCCGAACCGGGTGTGGGTGGGTGGCATCGACATCTATCGCTCCGACGACGGTGGCTTCAATTTCGGCCGCGCCGGAGTCTGGTACGAGGACGGCGACCGGACCTTCGGTATACACGCCGACCAGCACCGCATCGTCTTCCACCCCGGCTACAACGGCACCACCAACCAGACCATGTTCGTCGGCAACGACGGCGGCATCTACCGGACCAACAATGCCCGCGCCGCAGTCAGCACCTGGCCGGCCTCGAACTGCACTAGCGTCACCAACCCGGCCGTCTCGTGGACCGAGCTCAACGACGGATTCGGCGTCACCCAGTTCTACCACGGCGTTGTCCATCCGGACGGGACCAACGGCCCGCTGCTGTTCTTGGGCGGTACCCAGGACAATGGCACCTGGTTCGGCGAGAACAACGATCCGGACGGCTGGATCGAGATCTTCGGAGGCGATGGCGGCTACGCCGCGGTCGACAGCAACGAGGGCTGGAACCGCTTCTACACGTCCTACCAGAACGGCAACTTCATCCGCTGGGTCTTCAACCCGGCCACCAACCGCTACACCACCAGCAACGGCACCACCGGCATCAGCGACGACGGACTGGCCTTCATCACCCCGTTCGCGATGGACCCGAACAACCCGCAGATACTGTGGACCGGCGGTTCGCGCATGTGGCGCACCAACAACGGCATGCAGAGCTGGGTCGCCGCCAGCACCTCCGGCGCGGTCGGCGGCACCGGCGAGGTCAGCGCGGTGGCCATTGCCCCCGGCAATTCCAACCTCGTGCTTGCGGGTACCGACGACGGCAAGGTGCTGCGCAACACCGCGGCGCTTGGCGCAGGCTCGGCCACCACTTGGGAAAACCAGCAGGTCACGCCCAACGGCGTGATTTCCGAGATCACCTTCGACCCGAACACCCCGGGTCGCGTCTACTTCACCCAGAGCCGCTTTGGCCAGCCGCACGTCTACCGCAGCGACAACAACGGCGCGAGCTGGGTGCCGATCGACGGCTTCGGCCAGGCCGGCGGCATACCGGACATCCCGGCGCACTCCATCGCCGTGGATCCGGACGACAGCAACCGCCTCTACGTGGGCACCGACCTGGGCATGTTCGCCACCATCGACGGTGGCGCCAACTGGGCCGTGGCCACCAGCCCGCTGCCCAACACCGTGGTCGAGAAGCTTGTGTTCCTGAAGGACAACGGCGTACGCAAGCTGACCGCGTTTACCCACGGCCGCGGCGCCTGGATCGCCAACGCCGGAACCCTGGCCGGCAACGAGCGTTTCAATGACGTCCCCATCAGCTACTGGGCCTTCAACCAGATCGAACAGATCGCCATCGCGGGCATCACCAACGGCTGTTCCGCGGTGCCGCCGCTGTATTGCCCCACGCAGTCCGTGACGCGCGCCGAAATGGCCGTGTTCCTGCTGCGCACGGAGTACGGCCCCGGATTCGCCCCGCCGCCGGCCTCGGGCATCTTCGCCGACGTCCCCACGGACGCCTGGTACCGAGCCTGGGTCGAGAAGCTTTACGCCGACGGAATCACCACGGGCTGCGAGACCAATCCGCTTCGCTACTGCCCTGACCAGTCGGTGACGCGCGCCCAGATGGCGGTGTTCCTGCTGCGGGCCAAGTACGGGCCGAGCTACACGCCGCCGGCAGCGACGGGCGTGTTCGCGGACGTGCCCGCAGGGGATTTCTACGCCCCCTGGATCGAGCAGCTCCATAGGGATGGCATCACCACCGGCTGCGAGACGAACCCGCTGCGCTATTGCCCGACGAATCCGGTCAAGCGCGACGAAATGGCCGTGTTCCTGGTCAGGGCTTTCAATCCGTGAGTCCCCGCGCCCCTGCCCGGCCGCCTCGGGCGGCCGGCGGGCGGACGCCGGTACGCCGCAATCACCGCATCGCCGCCCTCGGGGCGGCGATCGCGTGTGCGCTGCCCGCACTGCCGGCCCTGGCCGATGCCGGCGCCGGCCCGACGCTGGCCGAGCTCGACGCCGTGGTCGTCACCGCCGACCACTTCGACCGCGACGGCCGCAAGCTGCCGACCGCCACCACCGTGCTCGCCGCACCGGAGCCCGGGCAGGTGCAGGTGGCGCTCGAGGCCCTGCGCGGACGCCCCGGCACCTTCTTCCAGCAGACCACACCCGGCCAGGGCAACGTGCTGGTGCGCGGCCTGAAGGGTTCGGAAGTGCTGCACCTCGTGGACGGCTTCCGGCTCAATGCGGCCTTCTTCCGCAACGCACCCAACCAGTACCTGGGCCTGGTCGACCCGCTCAACCTGGAACAGGTGGAGGTGCTGCGCGGCCCGATGTCCACCGTGCACGGCAGCGATGCCATGGGCGGCGTGGTGCAGCTGGTGACGCCATCGCCGCACTTCCACGACGAGGGGGCGCGCGCCACCTCGCTTGCCAGCGCGCACTACAACTCCGCCGACGCCGGCCTGCATGCCCGTGGCGCGGTGGAACTGGGCGGCGAACGATGGGCCCTGCGCGCCGGCAGCAGCCGCCAGGACGTCGGCCTGCGCCGTACCGGCGGCGGCGACACCCTGCCCGACACCGCCTACACCAGCCACGGCAGCGACCTGCGCGCCGCCTGGCGCGCCGGCGAGGCCGGAACAGTGGAACTGCTCTGGCAGGACTTCACCCAGCCGTCGACGCCGCGCTTCGACGCGCTCAATCCCGGCTTCGGCCAGTCGCAGCCGGAGAGCGACGAGTTCGTCTTCGCGCCGCAGTCGCGTCGCTTCGGCCTGCTGCGCTACGACGGCGATGCCCCGGCGTGGCTGGCCGACGAGATGGTGCTGCAGGCCGGCCGCCAGACCCTGGTGGACGGCCAGCGCAGCGGCGACCGCGGCTCGGACCTGCGCGCGTTCCAGCGCAACACCAGCCGGCTCGACGGCGCGTCGCTGCATTTGCGCCGGCAGGCCGCCGACTCGCTTGAGTTGCGCTACGGCCTGGAGGCCTACCGCGACCGCATCGAGGCCAGCGCCAGCGAACTCGACCTGGCCACGGGCCTGGAGTCGCCGGTCCGCGGCCGCTTCGTCGACGGCTCGGGCATGGACACCTCGGGTGCCTACCTCGTGGCCGACTGGGAGGCCAGTGAGGCCTGGCACTTCAACGCCGGCTTGCGCCACAGCCGCTTCAGGACCCGCGTGCCGGCCACGGCCAATTCCCCCGCCGCCGAGGTCTCGGCCTCCGACCTCAGCGGCCAGGCCGGCCTGTCGCGCGCACTCGACGCGGCCGGGCAATGGCGCCTGGTGGCCAACGTCGGTCGCGCCTTCCGTGCCCCCAACGTGTTCGACCTCGGCGCCCTCGGCCCGCGCCCGGGCAATCGCTTCAACCTGCCCAATCCCGACCTCCGCCCGGAAACCGCAATAAGCGCGGATGTCGGCTTGAAGCTCTCGCGCGAAGGCCTGGACGCCGAGGCCTTCGTGTTCGCCACCCGCTACCGCGACAAGATCAGCTCGGTGCTCACCGGCGCCACCACCCCGCAGGGCCAGGTTGTCGTTCAATCGCGCAATGTCACCGCGCTGGATCTGCACGGCGTGGAGACGGCCCTGGACTGGCGCATCGGCGAGCACTGGCGCCTGCAGGCCAGCGCCAGCTGGGCCCGCGGCGAAGAGCAGACCGAAGACGACATCTACCCCGCCGACCGGATCCCGCCGGTCTTCGGCCGCGCCGAGCTGGGCTGGCACCCGGAGGGTTTCGTGGCCTGGCGCGCCTGGACCGACTTCGCCGGCCGCCAGGACCGCCTGAGCCCGCGCGATGCCACCGACCCGCGCATCAACCCGGCCGGCACCGCCGGGTGGGCCACGCTCAACCTCGGCATGGACTGGCAGGCGCTGCCCGGGCTGGAACTGCGGCTGGAATTGCGTAACCTGATCGACCGCCGCTATCGCGAGCACGGCTCGGGCCTGGACGCCCCCGGCCGCGGCATCGGCATCGGAATCACCTGGAACGGACCCTGACCAATGGACCTGGGCAGCAACCTGCTCGTCGCCAACCTGCTCTCGCCCGTGGTCCTGGCCTTTGGCCTGGGCCTGGTGGCGCGCGCCCTGCGCAGCGACCTCGACATCCCGCCGGCAATCCAGGCCTACCTGTCGATCTTCCTGCTGCTCTCGATCGGCCTGAAGGGCGGCGTCGCGCTGCGCCAGGACCCGCCCGACAACCTGTGGCTGCTGCTGGTGGTCACGGTGCTCGCCGGCCTGGCCACGGCCGCCTCGGCCTACGTGGTGGCGCGCGCCTGGCTGCGCGACGTGCCGCTGCAGGCCGGCGCCATCGCCGCGCACTACGGCTCGGTGTCGGCGGTCACCTTCATCGCCGCCCAGCAGTTCGTCGAGCGCCTCGGCGGGCAGCCGATGGAAGTGCTGGTCGCCCTCGTGGTGGCGCTGGAAATCCCGGCCATCCTGGTGGGCATCGGCCTGGCGCGCGGCGGCGGGCGGCCCAACTGGCACCAGGTGCGCGAAGTGCTGACCGGCCGCACCGCCATGCTGCTGCTCGGCGGCCTGGCCATCGGCGCCATCGCCGGCAAGTCCGGCGTGCAGGCGGTGGACGCGATGTACTTCCAGCTCTTCCAGGGCATGCTGATGCTGTTCATGCTCGACATGGGCCTGGTCGCCGCCGGCCAGCTGCGCCAGCTGGGCCGTGGCTTCGGCAGGCTGCTGGTGTACGCCACGGTGCTGCCGCTGGCGCATGGCGCCGCCGGCGTCGCCATCGGCCACGCAGTGGGCCTGGGCACCGACGGCGCCACCGTGTTCGGCGCCATGCTCGCCAGCGCCTCTTACATCGCCGCGCCGGCCTCGGTGCGCGCCTCGCTGCCCGAGGCCGACGCCGGCCGCTGCATCACCGCCGCGCTGGGCCTGACCTTCCCCTTCAACCTCGCCCTGGGCATCCCGCTCTACGCCGCGTTCTCGGGCTGGCTGGCCGGCTAGCCCGCGCGGGCTAGAATGTCGGCATGCTCAAGATCGACAGCCACGCCCATTACCTGCCCAAGCACTGGCCGAACCTGGCCGAGAAGTACGGCGACGCCCGCTTCCCGGTGATCCACCACGAGGACGGCCGCGCCCGCATCTACAAGGACGGCAAGTTCTTCCGCGAGATCTGGTCCAAGACCTGGGACCCGGCCGAGCGCATCGCCGACTACGCGCGCTTCGGCGTGCAGGTGCAGGTGCTCAGCACCGTGCCGGTGATGTTCAGCTACTGGGCCAAGGCCCAGCACGCGCTCGAGCTGCACCAGGCGCTCAACGACCACCTGGCCGAGGCCTGCCGCACCCACCGCCGCCACTGTGCCGGCATCGGCACGGTGCCGCTGCAGTCGCCCCGCCTGGCCGTGCAGGAACTCGAGCGCTGCATGGACCAGCTCGACCTGCAGGGCGTGCAGATCGGCTCGCACGTGGGCGACTGGAACCTCGACGCGCCCGAGCTGCTGCCCTTCTTCGAGGCGGCCCAGGACCTGGGCGCGGCCATCCTGGTGCACCCCTGGGACATGATGGGCACCGAGTCGATGCCCAAGTACTGGATGCCCTGGCTGGTGGGCATGCCGGCCGAACAGAGCCGCGCCGCCTGCGCGCTGATCTTCGGCGGCGTGCTCGAGCGCTTCCCGCGCCTGAAGGTCTGCCTGGCCCACGGCGGCGGCAGCTTCCCCTACACCATCGGCCGCATCGAGCACGGCTTCAACATGCGCCCCGACCTGGTGGCCACCGACAACCCGCACAACCCGCGCAAGTACCTCGACCAGCTGTATTTCGACAGCTGGGTCGCCGACAACCGCGCGCTGCGCTACCTGCTCGACACCGTCGGCGTGCCGCGGGTGATGCTGGGCACCGACTACCCCTTCCCGCTGGGCGAGCAGGAGCCGGGCGCGGGAATCGCCGCGCTCGGGCTGTCCGCCGGGGAGCAGGCGCGGCTTTACCACGGCACCGCACTCGAATGGCTGGGCCTGCCGATGTCGAGGTTCGAATGAGCGAGCTGCACACCGTCCCGGCCGAGGCGCTGGACGCCGCCGACCCGCTGGCCCACTTCCGCGACCAGTTCCTGGTCCCGCGCCACGGCGAGGGCGAACAGGCCTACTTCTGCGGCAACTCGCTGGGCCTGCAGCCGCGGGGCGTGCGCGAGGCGCTGCTGCAGGAGCTCGACGACTGGGCGGCACTGGGCGTGGAGGCGCACTTCCGCGGCCGCCACCCCTGGATGCCCTACCACGCGGAGGTGCGCGACGGCCTGGCCCACATCGCCGGCGCGCATCCCTCCGAAGTGGTGGCGATGAACTCGCTGACGGTGAACCTGCACCTGCTGATGGCCAGCTTCTACCGGCCCACGGCGGAGCGGCCGGCCATCCTGATCGAAGCCGGCGCCTTCCCGTCCGACCAGTACGCGGTGGCCTCGCAGGTGCGCTTCCACGGCTTCGACCCGGCCCGCGATGTCATCGAAGTACAGCCCGACGAGCCGAACGGCACGATCTCGATGGCCGCCATCGAGCGCGCGCTGGGCGAGCACGGCCACCGCATCGCGCTGGTGCTCTGGCCCGGCGTGCAGTACCGCACCGGCCAGGCCTTCGACCTCGCCGCCATCACCCGCATGGCGCACGCGCGCGGCTGCGTGGTGGGCTTCGACCTCGCCCACGCCGCCGGCAACCTGCCGCTGGCCCTGCACGACAGCGGCGCCGACTTCGCCGCCTGGTGCAGCTACAAGTACCTCAACTCGGGTCCCGGCGCCGTCTCCGGTGCCTTCGTGCACGAGCGCCACGCGCGCACCGACCGGCCGCGCTTCGCCGGCTGGTGGGGCCACGACCAGTCGACCCGTTTCAAGATGGGCCCCGAGTTCGTGCCCACGCCCGGCGCCGAAGGCTGGCAGCTGAGCAACCCGCCGATCCTGGCGCTGGCGCCGCTGCGCGTGTCGCTGGAACTGTTCGCCCGCGCCGGCCTGCCGGCCCTGCGCGCCAAGTCCGAGAAGCTCACCGCCTACCTCGAGGCGCAGGTGCGCGCGCGCCTGCCGGACGTGCTCGAGATCGTCACGCCGGCCGAGCCGGAACGCCGCGGCTGCCAGCTCTCGCTGCGCGTGCGCGGCGGTCGCGACCAGGGCCGGGCCCTGTTCGAATGCCTCGAGGCCCAGGGCATCGTCGGCGACTGGCGCGAGCCGGACGTGATCCGCATCTCGCCGGTCCCGCTCTACAACCGCTTCGCCGACATCAGCCGCTTCATCGCCGCCGTCGAAGCCTGGGCCGCGCCGGTGGGAGGCGTGGCGTGAAGACCGCGGGCGCGCTGACGATCGCCGGCGCCGGCCTGGCCGGCGCGCTGCTGGCCACCCTGCTGGCGCGCCGCGGCTGGAAGGTGGAGGTGTTCGAGAAACGCCCCGATCCGCGCACCCGCGGCTATGAAGGCGGACGCTCGATCAACCTGGCCCTGGCCGAACGCGGCCTGGATGCGCTGCGCCAGGCCGGCCTGCAGGACGTGGTCATGAAGCAGGCCGTCATGATGCGCGGCCGCATGGTGCACCCGCTGGGCGGCGAGCCGATGCTGCAGCGCTATGGCCGCGACGACAGCGAGGTGATCTGGTCGGTGCATCGCGGCCGCCTGAACATCGCGCTGCTGGACGCCGCCGAAGCCGCCGGCGCGCGCATCCACTTCAACCAGCGCCTGGAAGGGGTCGATTTCGACGCCCGGGTCGCCCGCTTCGTCAACGACCACGACCGAACGCGACGCGAGCAGGCCTTCACCGCCCTGCTCGGCTGCGACGGCGCCGGCTCGGGCCTGCGCGCGGCGATGGCGCCGCACGTGGACCTGGGCGAGTCCTTCGAGCCGCTGGGCCATGGCTACAAGGAGCTGGAGATCCCGCCGGCGGCCGACGGCGGCTTCCGCATCGAGCCCAACGCGCTGCACATCTGGCCGCGCGGCGGCTACATGTGCATCGCCCTGCCCAACACCGAGCGCACCTTCACCGTCACCCTGTTCCTGCCCAACGCCGGCGAGCCGGGCTTCGACGCCCTGCCCACGCTGGCCGACGCGCGTGCCTTCTTCGAGCGCGACTTCGCCGACGCGCTGCCGCTGCTGCCCGACTTCGAGCGCGACTGGACCAACAACCCGGTTGGCGTGCTGGCCACGCTGCGCCTGCGCCGCTGGCGCCTGGACGGCCGGGCGGTGCTGCTGGGCGATGCGGCGCACGCCATGGTGCCCTTCCACGGCCAGGGCATGAACTGCGCCTTCGAGGACTGCATCGCGCTCGACCGCCACCTCGCCGCCGCCGACGACTTCGACGCGGCCTTCGCCGCCTTCGAGGCCGAGCGCCGGCCCAATGCCGAGGCCATCCAGGCCATGGCGCTGGAGAATTACATCGAGATGCGCGACCGGGTGGACGACGCCGACTACCTGCTCCAGCGCCAGCTGGAGGTGACGCTGGCCGGACGGCACCCGGGCGTTTTCCTGCCGCGCTACTCGATGGTCAGCTTCACCACGATTCCCTACGCCACGGCGTTCGCGCGCGGCAAGCTGCAGCGGGAGATCCTGGTCGAGTGCACCCGCGGCCGGGCCTCGCTGGAGGAAGTGGATCTCGCCGCCGCCGATGCGCTCGTGCGCGAAAGGCTGGCGCCGCTCTGATGGCCGCCAGTTTCCTTTGGTACGACCTGGAAACCTTCGGCCGCGACCCGCGGCGCACCCGCATCGCCCAGTTCGCGGCCATCCGCACCGACGCCGACCTCAACCCGGTTGGCGAGCCGATCAGCCTGTTCTGCCAGCCGGCCGGCGACCTGCTGCCCTCGCCCGGCGCCACGCTGATCACCGGCATCACGCCGCAGCAGGCCAGGGCCGATGGCCTGCCCGAGGCGGCGTTCATGGCGCGGCTGGCCGAGGAGTTCATGCAGCCGCAGACCTGCGCGGTGGGCTACAACTCGATCCGCTTCGACGACGAGTTCGTGCGTTTCGGCCTCTATCGAAACTTTTTTGATCCCTACGAGCGCGAGTGGCGCAACGGCAACTCGCGCTGGGACCTGCTCGACGTGCTGCGCCTGGCCGAGGCCCTGCGCCCCGAAGGCCTGCACTGGCCGCTGCGCGAGGACGGCGCGCCGAGCTTCAAGCTCGAGCACCTGGCCGAGGCCAACGGGGTGCGCGAGGGCGATGCCCACGAGGCGCTGAGCGACGTGCGCGCGCTGATCGGCCTGGCCCGCAAGTTCAAGGCCGCCCAGCCCCGGCTGTGGGACTACGCCTTCGCCCTGCGCGACAAGCGCAAGGTGGCCGCGCTGATGGACGTGGCGAACATGACGCCGCTGCTGCACATCTCCTCGCGCTACCCGGCCAGCCGGCACTGCGCGGCGCTGGTGGCGCCGATCGCGCGGCATCCGAAGATCGAGTCGCGGATCCTGGTCTGCGGGCTCGACGAGGAGCCCGACGCGCTGCTGGCGCTGGAGCCCGACGAAATCGCCGACCGCCTGTACACGCCGGCCGCCGACCTGCCCGAGGGCGAGCGCCGCATCCTGCTCAAGGAAGTGCACACCAACAAGTGCCCGATCCTGCTGCCGCTCGGGCACCTGCGCGAGGCCGACTTCGCGCGCCTCGGCATCGACCGCGACGCCTGCCTGGCCCGCGCCGAACGCCTGCGCGCCGCGCCCGGCCTGGCCGAGAAAGTGCGCCGCGTCTTCGCCGTCGAAACGGCGCGCGAACCGGCCGATGCCGATGCCGCGCTCTACGACGGCTTCCCCTCCGACGCCGACAAGCGCCTGTTCGCGCGCGTGCGCAGCGCCTCGCCGGCCGAGCTGCCCGACCTCGGCCCACGCTTCGACGACCCGCGCTTCGCCGAGCTGCTGTTCCGCTACCAGGCCCGCAACTGGCCCGACAGCCTCGACCCCGCCGGCCGCGCCCGCTGGGACGCCTACCGCCGCACCCGCCTGGGCGCCGCCAGCGGCCTGTCGGAATACGATTTCACGGCCTATTACGCCGAAATCGCGACACTGCGCGCCACCACGGAGCACGGCCCGAAGCAGGCCTGGCTCGACGCCCTCGAAGACTGGGGGCACGCCCTGGAACGCGAGCTGGCATGAGCACCTATTTCAGCGACAAGACCTTCAAGTTCCTGCGCGCGCTGGCGCGCAACAACACCAAGCCCTGGTTCGAGGCGCACCGCGCCGACTACGAGGCGCACCTCAAGGCCCCCTTCCAGCGCCTGATCACCGACCTGCAGCCCGACCTGCTCGCGATCAGCCCGCACTACCGCGCCGATCCGCGCGGCAACGGCGGCTCGCTGTTCCGCATCCACCGCGACACGCGCTTTTCCAACGACAAGACGCCCTACAAGACCTGGGGTGGCGCGCGCTTCTTCCACGCCCGCAGCAAGCAGGTGCCGGCGCCTTCGTTCTACCTGCACGTGCAGCCGGGCAACAGCTTCCTCGGCGCCGGCATCTGGCACCCGGAGCCGGAGGTGCAGCGCCGCATCCGCGAGTTCCTGGTCGACAACCCGGCCGGCTGGGAGACGTTCGCGCGTGCGCCGGCCTTCAAGCGCCGCTACGAATTCTGGGGCGAAAGCCTGGTCCGCCCGCCCCGCGGCTACCCGGCCGACCACCCGCTGATCGAAGACCTCAAGCGCAAGGACTTCACCGCCGGCATGGCCCTCGACGACACCGTCGTCCTCGGCCCGCGCCTGCGCCAGGCCGTGGCCACCGGCTTCGCCGGCCTCGCCCCCCTCGCCGACTACCTCTGCGCCGCCCTCGACCTCGAGTTCTGAGCCCCCTGTAGGAGCGCCTTCAGGCGCGAATCCTTTGATTTCCATCCTTGCTCCGGGATCGTCCCCGGCAGCGGGCCGCCGCACGCGAAGTCCCGGCGGGGAATCAGGGCCGGTTGATCGAGCGAGGTGCGCGCATATGCCCACTGCCTTGGCACTGGCTCCAAATTCGATGCGCCGGCCCAAGCCCTTCGCGGTCCGTCGTGCGCGCCGTCTCTTTGCCGGGGCTTCGAAAACAGGGACGTTTTCGAAGAGCCCCCATGGATGGGTTCACGGCGTCCCCGGCAAAGGGACGGCGCGTACGGCGGACCTTCGCCGGGAACGAGCCCGGCGCGAACACGCCCCAAAGCAAAAAATTCGCGCCTGAAGGCGCTCCTGCGGAGCGGGATGTGCGGCGGCGCAGCATCGAAATGTGTTGACCGTCACGGATTTGGCCGGCATGGTCGGTCTCCATACGCCGGCGCAGGGGAGCACCGGCAGTCCGAAGAAGCGCGGGGACGCAGGGACGGGGACACCGCGTACAAGCATCGAATTCCTGGGGAGGGATCGTGCGCTATTTGCTCCTGGCTGCCCTGGCGGCCTTATCCAGCCTGTCCCACGCCAACACCGGCGTGGCCTTCGTCCACGGCACCGGCAAGCAGACCAACGCCACCGCCGACTACTGGACCTCCACCTTCGTCAACAACGTCCGCGGCGGCCTGCCCAACTCGGCCAACTACGTCGTCATCAACTGCGACTTCACCAAGTACATGTGGGACAACGCGGCCGCCGGCTGCCTCGCCGGCCAGTTGACCACCTTCATCAACAACCGCGGCATCACCCGCCTGATCGTCATCACCCACAGCAACGGCGGCAACGTCATGCGCTGGATCCTGTCGAACCCGACCTGGGACAGCCGCTACCCCAACATCATCAGCAAGACCGTGCGCGTGAACGCCCTGGCGCCGTCCTCGGCCGGCACGCCGCTGGCCGACGCGGTGATCGCCGGCAATGTGTTCGAGGCTTCGCTGGGCTGGCTGCTCGGCTACCAGAACGACGCCGTGCGCATGCAGCAGACCAGCTGGATGGCCAGCTACAACGCCAACTGGCTCTACGGCACCGCCGGCCGCCCGGCCCTGCCCAAGCCCTTCCGCAGCGTGGTCGGCACCGACGTGGACTCGGCCATCTGGGACCCCGACAGCTACTGCGGCGGCTACGCCGAGAACGTCGGCCTCGAGACCACGCAGTGGTGGCTCAATTCGTGCTCGGACGGCTTCCTCAACTGCTCGAGCCAGTCGGCCGCCGGCACGGTGTGGTTCCAGGACATCGCGCGCATGCGCGACCGCGAGCCGCTGTCGCACAACCAGAGCCGTCGCGCCTGCTTCGGGCTCGACACCATCCTTCGCGCGGACATGGGGAGCTGAGCCATGAAGACCCTCAAGCCCCTGGTGTTCTCCCTGCTGGCCCTGGCCGTGTCCGCGGCCCAGGCCGGCAGCCTGCTGCCCGCCGGCGCCGCCGACCAGCAGCCCGCGCGCCTCGTGGCCGCGCCCCTGCCCGCCGGTGACTTCGAGCGCCAGCCGGTGGCCCTGGCCTGGCCCTTGGATCCGCAGGCCGAACTGGCCGCGCCAGCCCCGCACGTCGCCGAAAGCCGCGAGTACTGGGCCAACGTGGACGCCGCCGAGCTGCGCACCGGCTACAACCTCGACACCACTGCGCCGGGCGCGCTCGTTCGCCTCAGCCCGGTCGGCGCGGCGTCCGGCAAGCGCGGGGCGATGGCCATCGACCCCTCGCAGCTTCGCGTGATGCGCGATGGCCGCCTGCTCAGCCAGCCGGCGTCGCTGCGCCAGCGCGCCACCGCCGAACAGCTGCGCGCCGCCGGCATGGACGTCAGCGACGGCACCGCGGTGGTGCAACTCGAGCCGGCGCTGGGCAAGGGCCGCTTCCAGCTGCAGCTGCCGCGCGCCGAGGGCCGCTACCTGGTGCATGTGTACGAGCCCACCAGCGACGTGGTGCTGCGCGCCCAGGCCGACCGCCAGCGGGTGCTGGCCGGCCAGGCCTTCGAGGTCAGCGCCGAGCTCAGGCAGGGCGTGCTGGGCATGCGTGGGGCCCGCATCGAAGGCCAGCTGGTCTCGCCCGACGGCCGCACCTTCCCGCTCGAGTTCCGCGGCGGCAAGGCGCGGGCGCAGCTGCCCGAGGAGGCCGGCGGTGGCCCCGGCCTGTGGGAGGTGCAGCTCTTCGCCGGCGCGGCCTCGGCCGGCGGTCCGGTGCAGCGCGATGCCCGCACGGCGATCGAAGTAGCGCGGCCGACCGCGCGGCTGGCCGGTGGCTATGCCTTCGACGCGGCGGCGATCGGCTTCCGCCTGCCGGTGCAGGTGGCCGCGGCGGGCCGCTACGAGCTGCGCGGCGTGCTCTACGCCACCAGCCCGGCGGGCCGGTTGGTGCCGGTGGCGCAGGCGCACTCGGCCGCCTGGCTCGAGCCGGGCCAGCGCAGCCTGTCCCTGCCCTTCGGCCCGGGCAACCTGCCCATGGGCTACGGTGCGCCCTTCGAATTGCGCCAGCTCGAGCTCAAGGACCAGACCCGCATGGGCACGCTGGAAACGCGCTCGGTGGCGCTGCGCGAGGGCAAGGCCCGCATGCACACGCCGGGCCCGGACCTCGCGCGCTAGTCGCCCCGGGGCAAACAGGCGATGATGGCAAGGCCGGGCCCTCGGGCCCGGCCTTTTCTTTTCCGCACCGCCCATGCCCGCCAGCCTCCGGCCCTTCGCCGTCTTCTACTTCTGGTACTACGCCGCGCTCGGCGCCTACACGCCCTACGTGGGCCGATGGGTGGACGCGCTGGGCCACGGTGGCTTCGTGGTCGGCGCGATGCTGGGGCTGTGGTACGGCACGCGCATCGTCGCGCCGCCGGCCTGGGCGGCGATCACCGGCCGCAGCGCGCGCCCCGGCGAGTGGTTCGTGGCCGGCTGCGTGGCCACCCTGCTGTGCTTCGCCGGCTTCCTGTTCACCCGCGAGGCCTGGGCCCTGCTGGGCGTGATGGCGGCCTTCGGGCTGTTCTACAACGCGGTGATGCCGCAGTTCGAAGCCATGACCCTCGCCGCGCTCGGCCCCGCGCCCGAGCAGTACGGGCGCCTGCGCGTCTGGGGTTCGGTGGGTTTCCTGCTGGTCGCCGGCAGCTACGGCGCGCTGATGGACCGCGTGGGCGCGGAGCACTTCCCCTGGCTGACGCTGCCGCTGTTCGTGGCCATGGCCCTCGCCGCCTGGCCGCACCGCCGCGACCGCCCGCCGGAGCAGGCGCCGGCCACGGTCGGCGAAGCGGGCCATCTGTTCAAGCGCCCGGGCGTGCGGCGCTTCCTGCTGGTGGCCCTGCTGATGCAGCTGGGCTTCGGCCCGTTCTACGTCTTCTACACCCTGCACCTGCAGGCCGCCGGCCATTCGGGCGCGGCCATCGGCGCGCTGTGGGCGCTGGGCGTGCTGATCGAGATCGCGATGTTCTGGCAGGCGCCGCGCCTGATCGCCCGCTTCGGCGCCGGGCCGCTGCTGTCGGCCTGCCTGGCGGCGACGGTGCTGCGCTGGACGATCACCGCGCTCTTTGCGCACTCGCTGCCGGTGATGCTGCTGGCCCAGACCACGCATGCGTTGAGCTTCGCGGTCTTCCATGCCTGCTGCATGCGGCTGATGAGCGAGTATTTCCCGGGCCGGCGCGCCGCGGCCGGCCAGAGCCTGCTCTACGGCTTCAGCTCGGGCGTGGGCGGCGTGCTCGGCGCGGGCATGGCGGCCCTGGCCTGGGAGAGCGCCGGCGGCGGCAGGCTGGCCTTCCTGCTCGGCGCGGCGGTGACGGCGCTGGCCTGGGGCGTGTACGCGCTGCGGCGCGCCCGCTGAGCCGGCTCAGGGCTCGTGCACGGTGCCGAAAGGCACGTGGCCGGCGGCGACATGCCGGCGGGCCGACTCGATGTTGTGGGTGGAGTCGTCGAAGAAGATGTCGGCGCCGAAGGCCTCGAGGAACGGGCCCTTGTCGCGCCCGCCCAGGAACAGGGCCTCGTCCAGGCGCACGCCCCACTCGCGCAGCGTGAGGATGACGCGCTTGTGCGCCGGCGCCGAACGCGCCGTCACCAGCGCGGTGCGGATGGGCGATTGCTCGCCGATCGGGAAGGCCTGCTGCAGGTCGTGCAGCGCGGCCAGGAAGCCCTTGAACGGGCCGCCCGACAGCGGCTCGTTGGCGCGCGCCAGCTCGTGGTCGTGGAAGGCCGCCAGGCCGGCCGACTGCGAGACGCGCTCGGATTCGTCGCCGAAGATCACCGCGTCGCCATCGAAGGCGATGCGCAGCTGCGGGTGGGTGTGCTCGGGCGCCGGCGACGGCAGGATGGTGGCCGCCGCCACGCCGTGCTCGAGCGCGGCGCGCACCGAGGCCGGGTTGGCCGACAGGAACAGCTGGGCGCCGAAGGGCCGGATGTAGGGATACGTCTCGCCGCCGCTGGTGAACACCGCGCGCACGATGCCCAGGCCGTAGTGCTCGATGGAATTGAAGATGCGCAGGCCGGTGTCGCTGGAATTGCGCGAGAGCAGGATCACCTCCACCCGAGGATGGTCGGCCGGGCAGCCCTCGTTGAGCGCCAGCAGCTTGCGCACCAGCGGGAAGGCGATGCCGGGCGGCAGCACCTCGTCCTCGCGCTTGCGCTGGAACTCGGCGTAGGCCTGCACGCCCTGCTGCTCGAACAGGGCGTGGCTGTCCTCCATGTGGAACAGCGCCCGCGTCGTGATCGCGACGGTGAGCCGCTCCGGGGGGACGCTGGGCATCACGGGCTCGTGGGGCTTGGCCATGGCGACAGGTTAGCGCGTTCCCGGGCCCGGGGCCTCAGCTGTTGACCAGGCGGCGACGGATGGCGCTGGAGGCCATGTCGATCAGCAACACCGCCAGGATGGTGATCAGCAGCACGGCCGCGGCCTTGTCGAACTGGCGGTAGCGCAGCGCGGTCAGCAGCATGCCGCCGACGCCGCCGGCGCCCACCACGCCCAGGATGGCCGAGGCGCGCAGGTTGAGCTCGAAGCGGAACAGCCACTGCGCCATGATCTCGGGCAGCACCTGCGGCAGCACCGCGAAGCGGATGGCCTGCAGGCGGGAACCGCCGGCCGCCTCGACCGCCTCGAAGGTGCCCATGTCGATCGACTCGATCACCTCGGCGCCGAGCTTGCTGAGCATGCCCACCGAGTGGATGCCGATGGCCAGGGCGCCGGCGAACGGGCCCAGGCCGACGATCGGCACCAGGTACAGGGCCAGCAGGATCTCCGGCACCGAGCGGATGGCCGAGGAGATGAACTTGACCAGGCGCGAGATGCGCGGGAACAGCGTGCGCGCGCCCAGGATGGCCAGCGAGATCGACAGCGCCGCGCCGATGAGCGTGCCGATCCAGGCGATCTGGATCGACTCGAGCACCGCCGGCAGCGCGCGGGTCTGGCCGTAGCCCCAGTCGGCCGGCCAGAAGAAGCCCAGCACCCGCACCATCTGCTCGGGCAGCTTGAGCAGCCGTTCGGGCGAGGCGTCGATGGACCACAGAGACCACAGCACCAGGCCGGCGATGGCCAGGGTGGCCCAGGTGGCCAGGCCGCCCCTCGGGGCCTGCGGACGGACCACGGCGTTCATGCCAGCCTCCTGCGGATGGCGCCGGAGAGTTGTTCGATCGCGAGCACGGCCACCAGCACCACCAGGATGATCAGGCTGACGCGCTCGTACTCGAAGTTCGAGCGCTGGGACTCGAGGATCATGCCCAGGCCGCCGGCGCCCACCAGGCCCAGCACCATCGACGAGCGCACGTTGAGCTCGAAGGCGTACATCAGGTAGGAGGCGTACTGGGGCCAGACCTGCGGCAGCGCGCCGAAGCGCACCATCTCGATCCAGTTGCCGCCGGCGGCGCAGATGGCCTCGGGCAGGTTGGTGTCGATGGCCTCGATGGATTCGGAGAAGAGCTTGCTGATCACCGCCACGGTGAACACCGTCAGCGCAAGCGCGCCCGCCAGCGGGCCGAAGCCGACCGCGGTGGCGAACAGCATCGCCCAAAACAGGTCGGGCAGCGTGCGCATGACGTTCATGAAGTTGCGGTCGAGGAACCAGACCAGCCCGTTGGGAGAGACCGGGCGCGCCGCCAGCACCGCCACCGGGATGGCCAGGATGCCGCCGATGACGCTGCCGATCAGGGCGATCTGCAGGGTCTCGAGGAAAGGCTTGAACAGGCGCGGCAGGAAGCCGAAGTCGGGCGGGAACGACTCCACCAGCAGGCGCTTGCCGCCGCCGATGTTGCAGACCATCCCGATGAAATCGACGCCGACGCCCTTGGCCGACCAGGCGGTCATCGCCACCAGGGCCAGCGTGATGCCGCCCCAGAAGGCGTAGCGCGGCTTGGGCCGGACCGGTGCGATCACGCCACGCCCCCGAGGAAGTCGTCGTCGCCCGGCGGGCGGCCGTAGATCTCGCGGAACTGGTCGTCGGTGACGGTCTCGCCGCTGCCGTCGTACACCATCTCGCCGTGGCGCAGGCCGATGATGCGCTGGCCATAGCGGCGCGCCAGGTCCAGGAAGTGCAGGTTGACGATGGTGGTGATGCCCAGCTCGCGGTTGATGCGCAGCAGGTCCTGCATCACCTGGTGCGAGGTCACCGGGTCGAGCGAGGCCACCGGCTCGTCGGCCAGGATGATCTTCGGGCGCTGCGCCAGGGCGCGGGCGATGCCCACGCGCTGCTGCTGGCCGCCCGAGAGCTGGCTGGCCTTGACGTAGGCCTTGTCGACGATGCCGACGCGCTCGAGCGCCTCGAGCGCGATCTCGACTTCGGCCTTGGGCCACAGGCCGGTGATGGTGCGCCAGGTGGGCACGTGGGCCAGGCGGCCGATGAGCACGTTGTCGAGCACGCTCAGGCGCTTCACCAGGCGGAAGTCCTGGAAGACCATGCCGATGTCGGCGCGCAGGCGGCGCAGCGCCCTGCCCGGCTTGTCGGGCATGGGCTGGCCGGCGATCTCGAGCGTGCCCTCGGTCAGCGGGATCAGGCCGTTGACCGAGCGCATCAGCGTGGACTTGCCGGCGCCGGAGGAGCCGACGATGACCACGAACTGGCCGGCCGGGATGTCGAGGTCGATGCCCTTGAGCGCCTTGACGCCGCCGGCATAGGTGACGCCGGCGCCGCGGTAGCGGATGGCGGGGACGGAAGTGTTGGACTGGCTCATCGGATTCCCGGTCAGCGACGCATCTGGTCGTAAACGTCGGCCACGGGCTGGTACACGCCCGGCGCCGCCGGCACGAAGCCGTCGATTTCATAGATGTTCCAGAGCGCCCGCTGCTCGCGCGGCAGGTGCTCCTGCGATTTTGCAAAGTCGACGAAGGCCTGGGCGATCGCCTGCTTGAGGTCCTCGGGCAGGTCGGCCCGCACCTGCACGCCGTCGTTGGGCACGTCGACGGTGCGGTTGAACACGATTACCTTCTCGCCCACGTCCGGGTACTGCGCCTTCACCATGTTGCGCGCGTCGTTGTAGGACACGGCCACGTCGGTGTCGCCGGCGTACACCGCCAGCACCGCGGCGTCGTGGCTGCGCACGAAGATGCCGCGCACGTCGCGCTCGGGGTCGATGCCCAGCTTGAACAGCTGCTGGGCCGGGAACAGGTAGCCGGTGGTGGAATTGGGGTCGGTGAAGGCGATGGTGCGGCCGCGCACCTTCTCCAGGTCGCCGTCGCAGCGCAGCATGCCGCTCGGGCCCGGCTCGGGCGGCGCCTTGCACAGCGAGGCGTCGCGGGTCATCCACTGGGTGTGGTAGCCGGTCTCGCCGTTGCGCACCGAGATCAGCACGGCCTGGATGTCGTAGCGGCGGGCGCCGAGCATGGCCGCGAACGGCGGCAGCATGGCGATGTCGGCGCGGCCGCTGCCCATGGCCTCGACCAGGCCGGTGTAGTCCTGCGGCACGAAGGCGCGCACGGGCATGCCCAGGCGCGCCTCGAGGTAGTCGGAGATCGGGTCGAGGTTCTCGACCATCATCTCGGCCTCGTTGGCCGGCACCAGGCCCAGCACCAGCTCGCTGGGCCAGCCGCGCGGGTCGCTGGCGGCGGGGTCGGCACAGCACGAGGCCAGGGCCAGCACCAGCGGCAGGGCCAGCAGGCGGCGCCACCGCCGGCCGGGCGTGGGCTCAATCGGGGAGTTCGGGCTCATATCCGCCAATTTTGTTTCCCTTGCATGACAGTTTCGGGACAGCCGCGGGGGCGCTCAGGCCTCGTTGCTGACCCCGTGCGGCACGTGCCCGGCGGCCACGTGCCGGCGCGCGGACTCGATGTTGTGGGTGGAGTCGTCGAAGAAGATGTCGGCGCCGAAGGCATCGAGGAACGGGCCCTTGTCGCGGCCGCCCAGGAACAGGGCCTCGTCCAGGCGGACGCCCCACTCGCGCAGGGTCAGGATGACGCGCTTGTGCGCCGGGGCCGAGCGCGCCGTCACCAGGGCGGTGCGGATCGGGGCCTCGTCCGGCGGGTAGTCCTGCTGCAGGTCGTGCACGGCGCGCAGGAAGTCGCCGAAGGGGCCGACCGACAGCGGCGTGAGCGCCAGCGCCTTCTCGTTGTTGCTGAAGGCCTCCAGGCCCTCGCCCCGGGCGATGCGCTCGGACTCGTCGCCGAACAGCACCGCGTCGCCGTCGAAGGCGATGCGCAGCTGGTCGTGGCGCGACTCCACCGCTGGCACCGGCAGCACAGTGGCCGCCGCCACGCCGGCCTTGAGCGCGCTGCGCACGTCCTCGGCGTGGGTGGACAGGAACAGGTGGGCGCCGAAGGGCTGGATGTACGGGAACGGCGCGGCGCCATTGCTGAACACCGCGCGGCTGATCGACAGGCCGTGGTGTTCGATGGAATTGAAGATGCGCAGGCCGGTCTCGCTGGAGTTGCGCGAGAGCAGGATCACCTCGACCGGCCGGCTGCCGTCGGGCGACTCGAGCTCGAGCAGCTTGCGCACCAGCGGGAAGGCGGCGCCCGGGGACAGCACGTCGGCCTCGCGGCTGCGCTGGTAGTCGAGGTAGGCCTGCAGGCCCTCGCGCACGTACAGTTCGTGCGCGTCCTCGAGGTCGAACAGGGTGCGCGAGGACAGCGCCAGCACGAGGCGGCTGCGGCCGGGCAGCAGGGACGGGGACGCGGTCTGGGCCATCAGGTGGTGAACTGCTCGTTGAGGATGCGTTCCTCGAGGTTGTGCTCGGGATCGAAGAGCAGCGTGACCGTGCGCTCGCGCGACTCGCGCACGGTGATCTCGGCCACGTCGCGCACCTCGTGCGAGTCGGCGGTGGCGCTGACCGGGCGCTTGTGGCCGTCGAGCACCTCCACCCGCACCACCGTGTCCGAGCGCAGCAGCGCGCCGCGCCAGCGACGCGGCCGGAACGCGGCGATGGGCGTGAGCGCCACCACCTGCGAGCCCAGCGGCAGGATCGGCCCGTGCGCCGAGAAGTTGTAGGCGGTGCTGCCGGCCGGGGTGGCCACCAGCACGCCGTCGCAGACGAGTTCGTCCAGGCGCACCTGGCCATTGAGCGAGATGCGCAGGTGCGCCGTCTGCCGGGTCTGCCGGAGCATCGAGACCTCGTTGTAGGCCAGCAGCGAGACGCTGGCGCCCGACTCCGCGATCGCCGTCATCTCCAGCGGCCGCAGCACCGCGGCTTCGGCCGCGTGCAGGCGCTCGACGAGGTCGTCGGGCCGGTGCTGGTTCATCAGGAAGCCGACCGTGCCCAGCTTCATGCCGAACACCGGCTTGGACAGCGCGCCGTGGCGGTGCAGCGTGTGCAGCATGAAGCCGTCGCCGCCGAGCACGCACAGCACGTCGGCCTCTTCCGGGGCCACCTGGCCAAAGCGCGCGGCCAGCCGGTCCCGGGCGGCCTGGGCCTGGGGCACGGAACTGGCGAGGAAGGCGATGCGCGGCTGGGCGGGAAGGCTCGGCATGGCGCGAAGGATAACCCAGCCCATGCCCCCTGTAGGAGCGCCTTCAGGCGCGAAATGGCTTCGCGCCGGAAGGTGCTCCTACCGGGGCGTGGTCTTCACGCGGCGCCGGCAGCCACCACCTGGGCCAGTCGGCGCACCGCGACCGACAGGGTCGGATAGTCGAGCTCGCGCAGGTTGCGCAGGTCGGCGAACATGGCCTGGGCCAGGCGCAGGGCCGGCTCGTCGCGGCCCAGCCACTGGCCGACCACCGCGTCCGGCCCGGCCCCGCCGGCATCCGCCAGCACCTGGCCGACCAGGGCACGCTGCTGGGCCTGCAGCTCGTCGCGCAGCACGCCGCGGGCCTGGGCATGCCAGCGGCCCGAGACCGGCAGGGCCTCGACCGCGTCCATCAGCCACTTGGTGCACAGCGCGTCGGCCAGCGTGAAGTAGGTCGCGGCCACGCGGGCCACCGGCAGCTTGCGTTCGATCGCCACCTCGACGATGTCCAGGGCATAGGCCAGGAAGGGCAGGCTGGCGAAGGAACGCGCCAGGTCGGCCGGGTAGCCCTGCGCGAGCCAGCGCGCCTCGTCGGCGGCCAGCAGGGCGCGCCCCTCTTCCGGCAGCACGCCGGCCAGGGCCGCGCGCAGCTCGGCCACGCCGCCGGCGTAACGCTCGACCTTCTCGGCGATGTTGAGCTGCTCGCCCGGGCGGTTGAGCAGCCAGCGGGTCAGGTTGCGCTGCAGGTGCCAGATACCGGCCAGGGCCTCGAGCTGGGCGTCCTCGCTGACCTTCAGGTCCAGGCCGTCGATGGCCGCCCAAAGCGCGCGGGCGTCGAGCACTTCGCGGCTGATGGTGAAGGCCTTGGCGATCTGCGCCGGCGACTGCCCGGTGTCCTCCTGCATGCGCAGCAGGAAGGTGGCGCCCATGCGGTTGACGGTGGAGTTGGTGACCGCCGTGGCGATGATCTCGCGGCGCAGGCGGTGGTTCTGCATGTCGTCCGCGTAGCGCTCCTGCAGCGCCTCGGGGAAGTAGCGCACCAGCTCCTTGCTCAGGTACGGGTCCTCGGGCACGTCCGAGTCGAGCATCTGGTTGAAGACCACGATCTTGTCGTAGCTCAGCAGCACGCTCAGCTCCGGCCGGGTCAGGCCCAGGCCGCGGGCCTTGCGCTCGGCCAGTTCGGCGTCGGTGGGCAGGAATTCGATGGCGCGGTCGAGCAGGCCCTGTTCCTCGAGCGTACGCATGAAGTGCCCGAACGATCCCAGGCGGGCCGCGCTCATGCGCTCCATCAGGCTGATGGCCTGGTTCTGGCGGTAGTTGTCGTTGAGCACCAGCTCGGCGACTTCGTCGGTCATGCTGGCCAGCAGCGCGTTGCGCTGCTCGACCGCCAGCTCGCCGCGCAGCACCGGCGCCGAGAGCAGGATCTTGATGTTGACCTCGTGGTCGGAGGTGTCCACGCCGGCCGAGTTGTCGATGAAGTCGGTGTTCACCAGCACGCCGTTCATGGCGGCCTCGATGCGACCGCGCTGGGTGAAGCCCAGGTTGCCGCCCTCGCCCACCGCGCGGCAGCGCAGCTCGTTGCCGTTCACGCGCAGGCCGTTGTTGGCGCGGTCGCCGGCGTCGGCGTGGCTCTCGCTGCTGGCCTTGACGTAGGTGCCGATGCCGCCGTTCCACAGCAGGTCGACCGGCGCCTTGAGGATGGCGTTCATCAGCTCCATCGGGCTGAGCTGCTCGACGCCCTCGGCCAGGCCCAGGGCCTCGCGCACCTGCGGGGTGATGGCGATGGACTTGAGCGAGCGCGCGTACACGCCGCCGCCTTCGGAGATCAGCGACTTGTCGTAATCCTCCCAGCTCGAACGCGGCACCTTGAACATGCGCTCGCGCTCGGCGTAGGTGCGCGCCGCGTCCGGGTTCGGGTCGAGGAAGATGTGGCGGTGGTCGAACGCGGCCACCAGGCGGATGTGCCTGGAAAGCAGCATGCCGTTGCCGAACACGTCGCCCGACATGTCGCCGATGCCGACGCAGGTGAAGTCCTGGCTCTGCGAATCGATGCCCAGCGCGCGGAAGTGGCGCTTGACCGACTCCCAGGCGCCCTTGGCGGTGATGCCCATGCCCTTGTGGTCGTAGCCGACCGAGCCGCCCGAGGCGAAGGCGTCGCCCATCCAGAAGCCGTGCTCGGCCGAGATGCCGTTGGCGATGTCGGAGAAGGTGGCCGTGCCCTTGTCGGCCGCGACCACCAGGTAGGGGTCGTCGCCGTCGTGGCGCACCACGTCCACCGGCGGCACGACCTGGCCGTCCACCAGGTTGTCGGTGATGTCGAGCAGGCCGTTGATGAAGCGCTTGTAGCAGGCGATGCCCTCGGCCAGCTGGGCGTCGCGGTCGCCGCCCGCCGGCGGGCGCTTGACCACGAAGCCGCCCTTCGAGCCCACCGGCACGATGACGGTGTTCTTCACCATCTGCGCCTTCACCAGGCCCAGCACCTCGGTGCGGAAGTCCTCGCGGCGGTCCGACCAGCGCAGGCCGCCGCGGGCCACCGGGCCGAATCGCAGGTGCACGCCTTCGACGAAGGGCGAGTACACGAAGATCTCGCGGTAGGGCACCGGCTTGGGCAGCTCGGGCACCTGCGAGGGGTCGAACTTGAAGCTGATGTAGTCGCGGAAGGCGCCGCCCTTGCGCTGGTAGAAACTGGTGCGAAGGGTGGCGTTGATCAGCGCCATGTAGCGGCGCAGGATGCGGTCGTCGTCGATGCTGGCGACCAGGGCATCGAGCAGGATCTCGAGCGCGTCGGTGATCGCGTCGGCCTGGGCGGCGCGGTCGAGCGCGCGGGAAGCGGCGATTTCCTGCGGGATGGTGTCGAACGCGGCGCGGCGGGCCTCGGGCAGCAGCCAGGCGATCTGGTCGTGCAGGGCCTTCTGGCCGGCGGCGTCGAGCGGCACCTCGCGGCCCGGCTCGAAGCGCGCGGCGAAGAGCTCGTAGAGCAGGCGGGCGATCACCGGGTAGCGCAGCAGCGCTTCCTCCATGTACGGCTGCGAGAACGGCACGCCGGTCTGCAGGGCGTACTTGGTGTAGCCGCGCAGCATGGCGATGTCGCGCCATTCCAGGCGCGCCGACAGCAGCAGCTGGTTGAAGCCGTCGTTCTCGGCCTCGCCGCTCCAGATGGCCGAGAAGGCCTCCTGGAAGGGAACCCGCGCGGCCTCGACGTCGATCTCGCCGCGGGCGGCGACCTCGAAGTCCTGCAGCGAGATGCGGCCGTCCTCGGCGTCGATCACGTAGGGGTGCTCGGTGAGCACGCGCAGGCCAAGGTTCTCCATCACCGGCAGCACGTCCGACAGCGCCACGTCGCCGGCGCGGCGCAGCAGCTTCAGGCGAAGGTGCTCGCCACGGCGGGACAGGCTGATGCGCTGGTCGCCCTCGCCGCCCAGGCGCGAGGCCTCGAGCACGTCGGCGGCGGCGGCCTCGGGCGTCACCGCCTCGAGGTAGCCGGCCGGCAGGCCGCGGCCGAAGCGCTGGGCCAGGCGCAGGCCGGCCTCTTCGCCGTGCTCGCGCACCAGGATCTCGCGCAGCTCGTCGTGCCAGTCGCGCACGATGCGTGCCAGCTCGGCCTCCAGCGCGGCCTGGTCGACCTCCACGCCGGCGCCCTGCTTCGGGCGGATGACCAGGTGCAGCTGGGCCAGCGGCGACTCGCCGATCTGCACGGCGTGGTCGAGCCGCTCGCCCTGCAGCGCGTCCAACAGCAGCGCCTCGATGCGATGGCGGATGCCGGTGTTGAAGCGGTCGCGCGGGATGTAGACCAGGGCCGAGAAGAAGCGACCATAGCGGTCGCGGCGCAGGAACAGGCGGGTGCGGGCGCGCTCCTGCAGGCCCAGGATGCCCATCGCGGTGCGCTGCAGCTCTTCGGCGCTGGACTGGAACAACTCCTCGCGCGGCAGCGTCTCGAGGATGTGGCGCAGCGCCTTGCCGCTGTGGCTGGTGGGCGCCAGGCCGGAGGCGGCCATCACGAACTCGTGGCGCTGGCGCACCAGCGGGATCTCCCACGGGCGGCGGTTGTAGGCGCTGGAGGTGTACAGGCCCAGGAAGCGGCGCTCGCGAACGGCGCGGCCCTCGGCGTCGAACTCAAGCACGCCGATGTAGTCCATGTAGCCCGGGCGGTGCACGGTGGCCCGGGCATTGGTCTTGGTGAGCACCAGCACGTCGCGGCGGGCATTGGGCGCCAGGTCCGCGGCGGCCAGGCCGGCCACCGGGCGCGGGCGCGCCTGCTGGTCCTTGCCGCGCAGCAGGCCCAGGCCGCTGCCCTGCACCGGATGCAGCTCGCGACCGACGACCTCGTACTCGCGGTAGCCCAGGAAGGTGAAGTGGTTGTCGGCGGCCCAGCGCAGGAAGGCCTGCGCTTCGGCGCGGTCGGCGGCTTCGACCGGCATCGGCTGCTTCTCGATCGCAGCGGCGATGTCGAGCATGCGTTCGCGCATCGGCAGCCAGTCGGCCACCGCGGCGCGCACGTCGCCCAGCGCGGCCAGCAGGGTGCGCTCGATCTCGGCGAGGGCGCCGGCATCGGCCTGGCGGTCGATCTCGAGGTATATGAAGGATTCGGCGGCGCCCTCGCCCACCGACTGCAGGCGGCCGCCGGCATCGCGCGCCACCGCCATCACCGGGTGCGCCAGCTGATGCAGGGTGATGTTGAACTGGGCCAGCGCCATGCGCACCGAATCGACCAGGAAGGGCATGTCGTCGTTGGCCAGGCGCACCACGGTGTGGGTGCTGTCGTAGCCGTCGGTGGCCAGCGTCGGATTGCCCACCTGGATCTTGACCTTGCCCGGCTCGCGCTGGCCCGCGAAGGCCAGGAAGGCGCGCGCGACCGCCGCCCATTCCGCGGCGGGACGGCCCTGCAACTCGTCCTCCGGGACCCGCGCGAAGAAGCTTCGGGCGAAGGTCTCCTCCAGCGCCTTCGCGGGCGCGGACGCAGCGGCCGCGGCGGCGGCGGCGATGGCGTCGAGGGACTCGGCGGAAGCCAGGGCGTGGGCGTTCATGGTCTGCTCTCTCGCAGGCAGTGGGTAAAGCCCTGAATTGTAGTCCCGGCGTGAAGCCTCGGCCAGCAAAAAACCTCGCTGCGAGCGGTAAAAAGAAGCCCCGCTTCAGCGGGGCTTCGGATACGCCGGGGTACGGGCGTCGGTCAGCGCAGGCCGGTCTCGTTCCGGGCGATGACCAGGCGCTGGATCTCGCTGGTGCCCTCGTAGATCTCGGTGATCTTGGCGTCGCGGAAGTAGCGCTCGAGCGGCATCTCCTTCGAATAGCCCATGCCACCGTGGATCTGCAGCGCCTGGTGGGTGATGTACATCGCCGCCTCGGAGGCGGTGAGCTTGGCCACCGAGGCCTCGGTGCTGAAGCGGCCACCGTTGAGGTCGGCCTGCGCCTTGGCCCAGGCCGCGCGCAGGGTGAGGATCTCGGCGGCGTCCAGGCGGCACTTCATGTCGGCGATCTTGGCCTGGATCATCTGGAACGAGCCGATCGGCTGGCCGAAGCTCTTGCGCTCCTTCACGTAGGCCACGGCGGCCTTGTAGGCGGCCTTGGCCAGGCCCACGGCCTGCGAGGCGATGCCGATGCGGCCGGCGTCTAGCACGCCCATGGCGATCTTGAAGCCCTCGCCTTCCTGGCCCACCACTTCGTCGGCCGTCGCGACGTAGTCCTGGAACTCGATCTCGCAGGTCGCCGAGGCGCGGATGCCGAGCTTGGGCTCGGTCTTTCCGCGGTGGAAGCCCGGCTTGGCGGTGTCGACCATGAAGGCGGTGATGCCCTTGGCGCCCTTGGACGGGTCGGTGATGGCGAACAGGATGATGTACTTGGCCACCGGGCCGGAGGTGATCCAGCTCTTCTTGCCGTTGATGACGTAGCTGCCGTCGGCCTGCTTGACGGCCTTGCAGCGCATCGCGGTGGCGTCGGAGCCCGACTGCGGCTCGGTCAGCGCGAAGGCGCCGATTTCCTTGCCCTCGGCGATCGCGCGCACGTACTTCTGCTTCTGCGCTTCGGTGCCGAACTTCAGGATGCCGTTGCAGAACAGCGAGTTGTTCACCGAGACGATGGTCGAGTGGGCGCAGTCGGCCTCGGCGATCTCGATCATGGCCAGCACGTAGCTGATCGGGTCCATGCCGGCGCCGCCGTACTCGGCCGGCACCTCGATGCCCATCAGGCCGGCTTCGCCGAGCGTGCGGATGTTCTCGAGCGGGAATTCGCCGGTCCGGTCGTGGTGCTCGGCGCTCGGCGCGATCTTCTCCTGCGCGATGCGGCGGGCCACGTCCTGGATCATCAGCTGTTCTTCGGTGAATCGGAAATCCACGGGGCACCCTCGGGTCTATGGCTGGCTAAGACCGTGATTGTAGCGGCTGGCGCCGTCGCGGGCAGGTCCACGCGGCGTGAAGCGCGCGCCGCCGCGGCTTGACGCCCCCGCCGGGCAGGCCTAACCTCTCATATCTTTGAATCCGGATGAAAGGATAAAGCATGGACCTGGACGCCTGGTCGACCTGTTTGAAGGTCCTTTCCGATCCCACCCGGGTGCGCCTGCTGGCCCTGCTCGAGCGCGAGGAACTGACCGTGGCCGAGCTGGCCGCCATCACCCGCCTCGCCCAGCCGCGCGTGTCCACCCACCTGGCCCGCCTGAAGGAGGCCGACCTGGTGCGCGACCGCCGCGCCGGCGTCTCGGCCTACTACCGTTTCAACGGCGATGGCCTCGAGCCGGGCGAATCGCGGCTGTGGGAGGCCCTGCGCGACAGCACCGACGACCCGCTGCTGCGCCAGGACGCCGAGCGCCTGCCGGCGGTGCTGGCCACGCGCGCGGCCGACCAGAACTGGGCCGACTCGGTGGCCGGCGACATGGAGCGCCACTACTCGCCCGGCCGCACCTGGGAAGCCCTGGCCCGCTCCACCCTGCCCCTGCTCGAGCCCGGCGACGTGCTGGACGTGGCCTCGGGCGACGGCGTGCTGGCCGAGCTGCTGGCCCCTCACTCGCGCCGCTACGTCTGCGTCGATTCCAGCGCCCGCGTCGTCAACGCCGCGCGCGAGCGCCTGCGCCGGCACCGCCACGTCGAGGTGCTCGAGGGCGACATGCAGGCCCTGCAGTTCCCCACCGCCAGCTTCGACCTGGTGCTGCTGATGCACGCACTCACCTACGCCGAGCGCCCGGCCCAGGCCGTGGCCGAGGCCGCGCGCGTGCTGCGCCCGGGCGGCCGGCTGGTGGCCACGTGCCTGGGCAAGCACGAGCACCGCGCCGCGGTGACGCCCTACGGCCACGTCAACCTCGGCTTCAGCGCCCGCGAGCTGCGCAAGCACGCCGAGAAGGCCGGGCTGGAGGTGACCGTCTGCGAACCGGTGACGCGCGAGAAGCGCCCGCCGCACTTCGAAGTGCTCACCCTGCTGGCGCGCAAGCCGTGAGCCCGCTGCCCTGGCACGACCCGGCCCGCGCCGGCCAGCTGCTCGAAGCGCTGGCCCGGCGCATCCTGGTGATCGACGGCGCCATGGGCACCATGATCCAGCGCCACGGCCTGGCCGAGGCCGACTACCGCGGCGAGCGCTTCGCCGACAGCCCGCGCGACCTCAAGGGCAACAACGACCTGCTCACGCTCACCCGCCCCGAGCTGATCGCCGGCATCCACCTGGCCTACTACGCCGCCGGCGCCGACATCGTCGAGACCAACACCTTCAACTCCACCGCCGTCTCGCAGGCCGACTACGGCCTCGAGGCCCTGGTGCCCGAGCTCAACCGCGAGGCTGCGCGCCTGGCCCGTGCCTGCGCCGAGGCGGCCGAGGCTGCCGACCCCTCGAAGCCGCGCTTCGTGGCCGGCGTGCTCGGCCCCACCAGCCGCACCGCCTCGATCAGCCCCAAGGTCGAGGACGCCGGCTACCGCAACGTGCATTTCGACGAGCTGGTGGCCGACTACGGCCAGGCCGCGCGCGCCCTGGTCGAGGGCGGCGCCGACATCCTGATGGTCGAGACGGTGTTCGACACCCTCAACGCCAAGGCCGCACTGTACGCGCTCGACCAGCTGTTCGAGTCGCTGGGCGCGCGCCTGCCGGTGATGGTCTCGGGCACCATCACCGACCGCAGCGGCCGCACCCTCAGCGGCCAGACCGCCGAGGCCTTCTGGTACTCGCTGCGCCACGCCCGGCCGCTGTCGATCGGCCTGAACTGCGCGCTCGGCGCCCGCGACCTGCGCGCCCACGTGGACGTGCTCTCGCAGGTGGCCGACACCTACGTCAGCTGCCACCCCAACGCCGGCCTGCCCAATGCCTTCGGCGGCTACGACGAAGGCCCGGGCGAGATGGCCGGGGTGCTGCGCGAGTTCGCCGAGGCCGGCCTGCTCAACCTGGTCGGCGGCTGCTGCGGCACCACCCCCGAGCACATCGCCGCGATTGCCGGCGCGGTGCGCGGCCTGGCCCCGCGCACGCCGCCCCGCCTGCCCGCGCACACGCGCCTGGCCGGCCTCGAACCCTTCGTCATCACGCCCGACACCAATTTCGTCAACGTCGGCGAGCGCACCAACGTCACCGGCTCGGCGCAGTTCAAGAAGCTGATCCTCGAGAACCGCTACGACGAGGCCCTGGCCGTGGCGCGCCAGCAAGTCGAGAACGGCGCCCAGGTGATCGACGTGAACATGGACGAGGGACTGCTCGACGCCGAGGCGGCGATGGCGCGTTTCCTCAACCTCGTCGCCTCCGAGCCCGACATCGCCCGCGTGCCGGTGATGATCGACAGCTCGAAGTGGAGCGTGATCGAAGCGGGCCTGAAGTGCGTGCAGGGCAAGCCGATCGTCAACTCGATCTCGCTCAAGGAAGGCGAGGCGGCCTTCCTGGCCCAGGCCCGCGAGGCACGCCGGCACGGCGCTGCCGTGGTGGTGATGGCCTTCGACGAGCAGGGCCAGGCCGACACCTTCGAGCGCAAGGTCGCGATCTGCAGCCGCGCCCACGCGCTGCTGGTGCAGCAGGCCGGCTTTGCGCCCGAGGACATCATCTTCGACCCCAACATCTTCGCCATCGCCACCGGCATCGAGGCGCACGACGACTACGCGGTGGCCTTCATCGAGGCCGCGCGCGAGCTGCGGCGCCGCTTCCCCGAGAGCCACGTCTCGGGCGGCGTGTCGAACGTGTCCTTCTCCTTCCGCGGCAACAACGCCGTGCGCGAGGCCATCCACTCGGTCTTCCTCTACCACGCCATCGGCGCCGGCATGGACATGGGCATCGTCAACGCCGGCGCGCTGGCGCTGTACGACGACCTCGACCCGGCCCTGCGCGACGCGGTCGAGGACGTGGTGCTCAACCGCCGCGCCGACGGCACCGAGCGCCTGCTGGCCGAGGCCGACAAGCACAAGGCGCGCAAGGGCGAATCCAAGGCCCCCGACCTGGCCTGGCGGCAATGGCCCGTGGACGAGCGCATCCGCCACGCCCTGGTGCACGGCATCGACGCCTTCGTCGAAGCCGACGCCGAGGAGGCACGCCAGCGCTCGGAGCGGCCACTGGACGTGATCGAAGGCCCGCTGATGGCGGGCATGAACGTGGTCGGCGACCTGTTCGGCGCCGGCAAGATGTTCCTGCCCCAGGTGGTCAAGTCGGCCCGCGTGATGAAGAAGGCCGTGGCCCACCTGATCCCCTACATCGAGGCCGAGAAGGCCCGCAGCGGCGACGCCGGCAAGCCGCGCGGCAAGGTGCTGATGGCCACGGTGAAGGGCGACGTGCACGACATCGGCAAGAACATCGTCGGCGTGGTGCTGGCCTGCAACAACTTCGAGGTGGTGGACCTGGGCGTGATGGTGCCCGCGCAGGTGATCCTCGACCGCGCCCGCGAGGAGAAGGTGGACGTGATCGGCCTGTCGGGCCTGATCACGCCCTCGCTGGAGGAAATGAGCCACGTCGCCAAGGAGATGAAGCGCCAGGGCTTCGACATTCCGCTGATGATCGGCGGCGCCACCACCTCGCGCGCGCATACGGCCCTGAAGATCGACCCGCACTACGAGGCGCCGGTGGTCTGGGTGAAGGACGCCTCGCGCGCCGTGGGCGTGACCCAGTCGCTGCTGAGCGACGAGCTGCGCGGGCCCTTCGTGGCCGCCAACGCCGCCGACTACGCCGAGGTGCGCAAGCGCCACGCCAACCGCGGCGACGCCAAGCCCCTGCTGCCCTTGGCCCGCGCCCGCGAAAAGGCCTTCGATGGCGGCTGGGCCGATTACGTCCCGCCGGCGCCACGCCAGCCGGGCCTGACCGTGTTCGACGACTACCCGCTGGCCGAGCTGCGGGCGGTGATCGACTGGACGCCCTTCTTCCAGTCCTGGGAGCTGGCCGGACGCTATCCGGCCATCCTCGAGGACGCCGTGGTGGGCGCACAGGCGCGCGAGCTGTTCGCCGACGCCCAGGCCATGCTCGACCGGATCATCGGGGAAAAGTGGCTCACGGCGAAGGCCGTGGTCGGCCTGTGGCCGGCGCGTTCGGTGGGCGACGACATCCAGGTGCTCGACGAAACCGGCCACCTGCGCGCCACCCTGCACTGCCTGCGCCAGCAGGCCGACAAGCCCGACGACCGCGCCAACTTCTGCCTGGCCGATTTCGTCGCGCCGCGCGACAGCGGCCGCCAGGACTGGGTGGGCGGCTTCGCCGTCACCGCCGGCCTGGGCATCGAGCCGCACCTGGCCCGCTTCGAGGCGGCGCACGACGACTACAACGCCATCCTGCTCAAGGCCCTGGCCGACCGCCTCGCCGAGGCCCTGGCCGAGGACCTGCACCGGCGCGTGCGCACGGAGCTGTGGGGCTATGCGCCGGACGAATCACTCGACAACGAGGCCCTGATCGCCGAGCGCTACCGCGGCATCCGGCCGGCGCCGGGCTATCCGGCCTGCCCGGACCACAGCGAGAAGGACACGCTCTTCCGCCTGCTCGGCGCCACGCAGCACGCGGGCATGACGCTGACCGAGAGCTTCGCGATGCTGCCCACGGCGGCGGTCAGCGGCCTGTACTTCGCGCACCCGCGCAGCCAGTACTTCGTGGTCGGCCGCCTCTCGCGCGAGCAGGTGGCCGACTACGCCCGCCGCAAGGGCGTCGCGCTGCAGCAGGCCGAGCGCTGGCTCGCCCCCAACCTCGACTACGACCCCGAGTAAGCGCACGCCACCCCTGTAGGAGCGCCTTCAGGCGCGAATCTCTTGCCCCTTGGCTTCAGGCGCCGGGATCGTTCCTGGCGAAGGTCCGCCGTACGCGCAGTCCTTTGCCGGGGACGCCGTGAACCCATCCATGGGGTCTCTTCGAAAACGTCCATGTTTTCGAAGCCCCGGCAAAGGACTTCTCGTGCGGCGGCCCGTTGCGGGGAGCGACCCCGGCGCAAGAAGCAAAAGATTCGCGCCTGAAGGCGCTCCTACAGCGGCGCGCGCGGGGGTTACCAGACGAGGTCGTCGGGGATCTGGTACTGCGGGTCGGCGTAGGGGTCGTCGCCGGCGGGGGCGTTGGGGTCGACCTTGAGGGCGACCAGGCTCGGCAGCAGGGCCGCGACTTCGTCGGCCAGGGCGACGGTGACCAGCAGGTAGCGGCCGTCGAGCTGCACCACCGCCAGTTCGCCGGCGTTGAGTGCCTTGAGCTGGTCGGGCGTCACGTAGACACGGCGGATCTTGCCGCCGTATTCGAAGTGGCGGGCGTGCTCGGCCTCGGCCGCGTTGAGCGCCTTGTCCTTGAGCAGCTCGGCCACCTGAGCCTTGGCGGCGCGCTTGCGCGCGGCCTCTTCCTGCCGGGCCTTCTCGGCCGCGATGCGCTCTTCCTTTTCCTTCTGGGCGCGGATCGCATAGGCCTTGGCCAGGTCGATCTCTTCCTGGCTGCGCGGCGGCCGGGCGTCGCGGCGGCCCGAAGGCTTGCCGCCGGGCCCGCGGCGCTCGCCGCCCTTGCGCTCGCCCCCGCGCGACTCGCCGCGACGGGGCTCGCCAGGCTTGCCGGAGCCGGCCTTGCCCTGCCCCGGCTTGCCCGCACCCTGTCCGCGCGGCTTATCGCCGGGCTTGCCCTCGCGGGCCGGACGCTCGCGCGCGGGCTCGGGGGCCGGGGCCTTGAAGCCCAGGCCCAACAACTTCTCACGCAGGGAATTGCTCATCGCAGGGTCCGTCGATCAGTAGTGCGGCGGCGGCGGTTCGTTGCCCGGGTCCGCGTAGAGCAGCGAGCGCAGCTGCTTGAGCTCGGCCATCACGCGCACGAGCATCTCGGTGTTGCCGGCCACTTCCATGCGCGCCGCGGCCAGCGCGTCGCTCAGCTCGGCCAGGGCGTGGTCCTGGAAGGCCACGCGGGTCTCGAGTTCGGCGATGCGGGCGGCGAACTCGTCGCTCATGCCCCGCCCGCCTGCAGGCTGCGCCCGCGGCCGATGCCGTAGTAGGCCAGGCCCGCGGCCTCGACCTGGGCCGGCTCCCAGACATTGCGGCCGTCGAACACCACGCGCCCGCGCAGCGTCGAGGCCAGCGCGGCGAAATCCGGGCTCCAGAACGCCTTCCACTCGGTGACCAGGCACAGCGCGTCGGCGCCCTCGATCGCCTGCGCCGGCGAGTCGCACAGCACCAGGTCGGCGCGCTCGCCGAAGATGCGCCGCGTTTCCTGCATCGCCTCCGGGTCGTAGGCGCGCACCGTGGCGCCGGCGGCCCACAGGTCGGCCAGCAGCGAGCGGCTGGAGGCCTCGCGCATGTCGTCGGTGTTGGGCTTGAAGGCCAGGCCCCAGACCGCGAACACCTTGCCGCGCAGGTCGCCGCCGAAGTGGCGGGCGGCCAGCTCGGCCAGCTTGTGCTTCTGGCGCTCGTTCACCGCCTCCACCGCCGCCAGGATGCGGGCCTCGTAGCCATGCTGGCGCGCCGTGCGCTCGAGCGCCTGCACGTCCTTGGGGAAGCACGAGCCGCCGTAGCCGGCGCCCGGATAGATGAAGTGGTAGCCGATGCGCGGGTCGGAACCGATGCCGTGGCGCACCATCTCGATGTCGGCGCCCACGCGTTCGGCGATGTTCGCCATCTCGTTCATGAAGCTGATCTTGGTGGCCAGCATGGCGTTGGCCGCGTACTTGGTCAGCTCGGCCGAACGCTCGTCCATCACCACGATGCGCTCGTGGTTGCGGTTGAAGGGCGCGTACAGCCGCTTCATGGTCTCGATCGCCGGCGCCGAGCGCGAGCCCAGCACGATGCGGTCGGGGCGCATGCAGTCGTTCACCGCCGCGCCCTCCTTGAGGAACTCGGGGTTGGAGACCACCTCGAAGGCCACGTCGGCGCCGCGTGCCGCGAGTTCGGCGGCGATGGCCGCGCGCACCTTGTCGGCCGTGCCCACCGGCACGGTGGACTTGTTGACCACCACCGCCGGCTTCGACAGGTGGCGGCCGATGGTGCGGGCCACGGCCAGCACGTACTGCAGGTCGGCGCTGCCGTCCTCGTCGGGCGGCGTGCCGACCGCGATGAACAGCACCTCGGCGCCGTCGATGGCGGCCGCCGCGTCGGTGGTGAAACCGAGGCGGCCGGCGCCGTGGTTGGCCAGCACCATGTCCTCGAGGCCCGGCTCGAAGATCGGCACCACGCCGCGCCGCAGGCCTTCGACCTTGGCCGAATCGATGTCGACGCAGGTCACCTGGTGGCCGACCTCGGCCAGGCAGGTGCCCGTGACGAGGCCGACGTAACCGGTGCCGAAGACCGTGACGCGCATGGCCGGACCTTACTTGACGATGTCGAGCAGCTCGACCTCGAAGGTGAGCATGGCGTTGCCCGGGATCGGGCCGCCGCCGGATTCACCATAGGCCAGCTCGGCCGGGATCCAGAACGTGTACTTGCTGCCGACCTTCATCAGCTGCACGCCTTCCGACCAGCCCGGGATCACCTGGCCCAGGCCGAACTCGGCCGGCTGGCCGCGGTCGTAGGAGCTGTCGAAGACCTCGCCGTCGAGCAGCGTGCCCTTGTAGTGCACGCGCACCACGTCGGAGGCGTCCGGGCTGGCGCCATTGCCGGCGCGCTCGACGCGGTACTGCAGGCCGCTTTCGGTGACCTGCACGCCCGGCTTGTCCTTGTTCGCGGCCAGGAAGGCTTCGCCCTCGGCCTTGGCGGCGGCGGCCTTGGCGGCCTGTTCGGCGGCCTGGCGTTCCTGCAGGCGCACGGTGAAGGCTTCCTGGATGGTGCGCATCTGCTCGTCGTTGAGCTTGGCGTCCTTGCCGTCGAAGGCGTCCTGCATGGCCTGGCGCACGACGTCCAGGTCGAGGTCGTCCTTGATGACCTTCATCGAGTTGCCGATGTCCAGGCCGATCATGTAGCTCACCTGGTCGCGGTCGGTGGCCAGGCCTTCGATGCCCGGGATGATCGGCGCACCGGGTTGGGCGGCGGCAGCCTCCTCGCCGGCGGCGGCTTCCTCGGTGGACTCGGACTTGCAGGCGCTGAGGCTGAGCACCAGGCTGGCAAGCACCAGCGGCGCGGCGAAACGCAGGACGGGATTCATTGCGGGGAAACTCCTGAGGGGGCGGGCCGGGTCGGCGCGTCACCCCCTATTGTCGCGATGCGCCGCCGCCACGGCAACGTCGGCCGCAGCGGCGGTTCACATCGGTCTCGCCAGCCTCAGCGGTCGGCCGGTGCCGGCTCGGCCAGCAGGCGCTCGATCTCGGCCACCAGCTTCGGATCGTCCGGCTTGGTGCGGCTGCCGAAGCTGGCCACCACCTTGCCCGAGCGGTCGATCAGGTACTTGTGGAAGTTCCAGCCCGGCGCCTCGCCGGTGGCCGCGGCCAGGTCGCGGTAGAGCGGCGTGGCGCCGCTGCCGCGCACCTGCACCTTCTCGAACATCGGGAACTTCACGCCATAGGTGAGCGTGCAGAACTCCTGGATTTCCTCCTCGCTGCCCGGCTCCTGGCCCATGAAATCGTTGGACGGGAAGCCCAGCACCGCGAAGCCGCGCTCGCCGTAGGTCGCGTGCAGGGCCTCGAGGCCCTCGTATTGCGGGGTGAAACCGCACTTGCTGGCGGTGTTGACCACCAGCAGCACGCGGCCGCCGTAGGCCTGCGCCAGGTTCACCTTGTCCTTGCCCGCCAGCACCCGGTACTCGCGGTCCAGCAGCCCCTCGCCCGCCACCGCCGGCGCCGCCGCCAGCAGCCCGGCCGCCAGCCAACCCATCACCTTGCCCATGTCCCGCCTCCCGCCCGGCCTATCCGGGGTCTATGCCATCAGTTTGGGCCCGGCGGCGTGCAAAAGGTGTTGACAGGCCAGAATCTGGTGTTATAGTTCGCTACAACACCTGACCAATACCTCACCAGAGCGGGAGGCAACATGACCCCCAAGTTCAAGACCAACCTGATGGCCCTGTCCGTCGCGTTGGGCATCCTGGCCGCCGGCTACGGCCTGGGCGAGCCGCCCAGCCAGCCGGTCGCCGACCCGGCCCAGGACACCGTGCTCGCCAGCCTCGAGGAAGGCGACGAGGTGGCGGCCCGGGTCCGGGCGGCCCGCGGCGCCCTCAAGCGCCAGATCGGCATGCCCTACGTGTCCATGGCCGCCCTCATGCCCCGCCAGGAGTCCTGACATGACGATTGCCTGGAACGACAGCGCGCCGATCTACCGGCAGCTCAAGGACAAGGTGGTGGCGATGATGCTCGACGGCATCCTCCAGCCCGGCGAGGCCCTGCCCTCGGTGCGCCAGATCGCCGCCGAATACCAGCTCAATCCGATCACCGTCTCCCGCGCCTACCAGGAGCTGGCGGACGAGGAACTCGTGGAAAAAAGAAGGGGACTAGGCATGTACGTGACCGAAGGCGCCCGGGAGAAGCTGCTGGCCTCCGAGCGCGATCGCTTCCTCAAGGAGGAGTGGCCGCTCGTCGTCGAGCGCATCCAGCGCCTGGGCCTCGACATCGACCGCCTGGTCGGCCAGGCCAACAAGGAGGCCAAGTGATGAGCGCCGTGATTTCCGCCAACAAACTCTCCAAGCGCTACAACGGCAAGCCGGCCGTTGATTCGATCAGCTTCGAGATCCCCGCCGGCCGCATCGTCGGCCTGATCGGCCCGAACGGCTCGGGCAAGACCACCACGCTCAAGGCCGCGCTCGGCCTGGTGCCCTTCGAGGGCGAGCTCAAGGTGCTGGGCAAGGACCCGCGCCGCGAGCGCGACGCCCTGATGCAGGAGGTCTGCTTCATCGCCGACGTGGCCGTGCTGCCGCGCTGGCTGAAGGTGAAGGACGCGGTGGACTTCGTCGCCGGCGTGCACCCGCGCTTCGACCGCGCCAAGGCCCAGTCCTACATCGCCCACACCAAGCTGCACCCGGACATGCGGGTCAAGCAGATGTCCAAGGGCATGATCGTGCAGCTGCACCTGGCCCTGGTGATGGCCATCGACGCCAAGCTGCTGGTGCTCGACGAGCCCACGCTGGGCCTGGACATCCTCTACCGCAAGCAGTTCTACCAGAACCTGCTGGAAGACTATTTCGACGAGAACAAGACGATCGTCGTCACCACCCACCAGGTCGAGGAGATCGAACACATCCTCACCGACCTGATGTTCATCCGCGACGGGCGCATCGTGCTCTCGTCGAGCATGGACGAAGTGGGCGAGCGCTTCACCGAGGTGATGGTCGCGCCCGACAAGGCCGCCGCCGCCCGCGCCCTGGGTCCGATCGACGAACGCAGCGTGTTCGGCAAGGCCGTGATGCTGTTCGACGGCGTGCCGCGCGCCCAGCTCAGCCAGTTCGGCGACGTCCGCAACCCCGGCATTGCCGACCTGTTCGTCGCCACCATGAAGGGAACCTACGCATGAATACGTTCAAGTGGCTGCTCAAGCGCGAATACTGGGAAAACCGCGGCGGCTTCCTTTGGGCGCCGGTGGTGGTGGGCGGCATCACGGTGCTGTTCTCGGCCGTGGCCAGCGTGGCCGGCGCCATGATGGCCCGCAAGAACCGAGTGAATGTCCAACTCGAGGGTAGCCCAGCCGAGCTGGCCGAGCACTCCGCCCAGCTGGGCGGTATGGGTGACATCCTGCTCGCCAGCGGCGTCATAACCGCGCTTCTGGTGATGGCATTCGTGGTCTTTTTCTACGCGCTGGGCTCGCTCTACGACGACCGCCGCGACCGCAGCATCCTGTTCTGGAAGTCGATGCCCATCACCGACGCCCAGATGGTGATGTCCAAGGCGACCTGGGCCCTGGTGCTCGCCCCGCTGGGCGCGGTTGCCATTGGCCTGGTGGCCGGCCTAGTCCTGTGGCTAGTGGTATTGCTCGGCACTGCCGCCTCGGGTGTGCCTGGCGCGAGCAGTGTCGTCACCCATGCCCACCCGCTGAAAGTGCTGGCCACGCTGTTTGCGGCACTGCCCGTGCAGATTATTTGGTCGCTGCCGACCATAGGCTGGCTGATGCTCTGCTCGGCCTGGGCCCGCCGCCTGCCCTTCCTCTGGGCCACTGCTATCCCGCTCTTGACCTGCGCGATGATCAGCTTCACCGACATCTTCGATGGCATCGAGATCCCGCACGACAAGCTCTGGTACGTCGTCGCCTACCGCGGCCTGCTCAGCATCGCGCCTGGCGCCTGGCTCCCGACGGTGGTCACCGAGCCGACAGGCGAGTTCAATGGTCCGAAGGATCTGGCCGGTTTGGTCGACGTCACCAGCAGCTGGGGGGTGTTCGCCCAGGCCGACATCTGGATCGGCGCGGCGGTGGGCGTGGCCATGATCTTCGGCGCGGTCTACTTCCGTCGCCAGCGCGACGAAGGCTGAGGAGGCCAGGATGAACCGACTGTCCCTGATGCTCATCGTCCCGGTGCTGGCCCTCGCGGCCTGCACCGGGGGTGGCGAAGGCGAGGAACGCCGCGGCCCGATCAACACCGCGCTCGACGAAGCCCGGGCGGAGATCCGCGAGGAATTCGCCACCAAGAACATGACCCTGGGCAGGGGCGCCAAGGGCGAGCCCCGCGCCGAGATCAGCCCGCCGGGCGACCTGCTGATCGGCGGCGAGGCGGTGCCGCTGGACGCGGCGCAGCGCGAGTTGGTGCTGGCCTACCGCACCGAACTGGTGACCGTGGCCGAAACCGGCGCCAACTTGGGCCTGGACGGCGCGTCGCTGGCCACGGACGCGGTCGGTGCCGCCCTCAAGGCCGCCGCCCGCGGCGAGGATCCGGCCAAGATCGAGGCCGAGATCCAGGCCAAGGCGGCCGGCATGAAGGCCAGCGCCAAGGCCCTGTGCGACCGCCTGCCGGCGCTGCACGCTTCCCAGCAGGCCCTGGCCGAGGCCGTGCCGGCCTTCGCGCCCTACGCCGGCATGGACGAGCAGGACGTGGCCGACTGCAAAGTCGAGCCCTGAGGCCCGGCCTCAGCCGCCCCCGCCGCCGGGTGCACCATGGATCCCGCCGCGCGCCAGCGCGGCGGGATCGAGCAGTTTGCGAAGCTCCTTTTCCGACAGCCCGCTGCGCTCGATCGCCACTTCCAGCACCGGCCTGCCCTCGCGGTAGGCCTGCTTGGCGATGGCCGCGGCGCTTTCGTAGCCGATGGCCGGGTTGAGCGCGGTCACCAGGATGGGATTGCGCGCCAGCGCTTCTTCCAGCCGCTCCTTTCGCACGCCGAACCCGGCGATGGCGCCATCGGCCAGCACGCGCGCGGCGTTGGCCAGCAGCCGGGCCGACTGCAGCAGGTTGTGCGCCACCACCGGCAGCATCACGTTGAGCTGGAAATTGCCGCTGGCGCCGGCGATCGTCACCGTGGCGTGGTTGCCCATCACCTGCGCGCAGACCATGCAGGCGGCCTCGGGCAGCACCGGGTTGACCTTGCCGGGCATGATCGAACTGCCCGGCTGCAGCGCCGGCAACTCGATCTCGCCCAGGCCGGCCAGCGGGCCGGAGTTCATCCAGCGCAGGTCGTTGCCGATCTTCATCATCGCCACCGCCAGCACGTTGAACTGGCCCGACAGCTCCACCGCCGCGTCCTGCGAGGCGATGCCCTCGAACAGGTTGCGCGCCTGCGCGAAGCGCTGGCCGGACAGCGACGAGAGCGCCTTGGCCACGCGCTTGCCGAAGCGCGGGTCGGCGTTGATGCCGGTGCCGACGGCGGTGCCGCCGATGGGCAGTTCGCGCACGCGGTCGAGGGTGTCCTCGATGCGGGCCGCGGCCGAGGCCAGCTGGGCGCTCCAGGTGCCCAGTTCCTGCGCCAGCGTGAGCGGCATGGCGTCCATCAGGTGGGTGCGGCCGGTCTTGACCACCTTGCCCACGCGGCGCGCCTTGCGGTCGATGCCCAGCCGCAGGTGCCTGATCGCCGGCAGCAGCTGCTCGCGGCAGGCCAGCACCGCCGCCACCTGGATGGCGGTGGGCACCACGTCGTTCGAGCTCTGGCCCATGTTGACGTGGTCGTTGGCGTGCACCGGCTTGCGCAGCGCGCGCGAGGCCAGGCGGGCGATGACCTCGTTGGCGTTCATGTTGCTCGAGGTGCCCGAGCCGGTCTGGAACACGTCCACCGGGAACTGGCCGTCGAGGTCGCCAGCGGCGACCTGCAGGGCGGCGTCGCGGATGGCCCCGGCCACGTCGGGCGGCAGGTGGCCCAGGCCGGCATTGGCCTCGGCGGCGGCGGCCTTGACCAGGCCCAGGGCGCGCAGGAAGCCGCGCGGCATGCGCAGGCCCGAGATCGGGAAGTTGAGCACCGCGCGCTGGGTCTGGATGCCGTAGAGCGCCTCGGCGGGCACCTCGAGCTCGCCCAGGCTGTCGCGTTCGATGCGGGTCTTGCCGGCCATGGCGGTCCTCCGGTTCGGGTGAGCGGGTAGAATATGCGCTTCCCCGCCCCACCGAGCCGCCACCGATGTCCGACGCCGCCCTGACCGCCCTGTCCCCGCTCGATGGCCGCTACGCCGGCAAGGCCGCCGACCTGCGACCGGTGTTCTCGGAGTACGGGCTGATCAAGGCCCGCGTGCGGGTCGAGGTGGAGTGGCTGCTGGCCCTGGCGGCCGAGCCGGGCATCGCCGAGCTGGCGCCCTTCTCCGCCGCCGCCGCGGCGCGCCTGCGCGCCCTGGCCGCGGGCTTCTCCGTGGCCGACGCGGCGCGGGTGAAGGAGATCGAGCGCACCACCAACCACGACGTCAAGGCGGTGGAGTACTTCATCAAGGAGCGCCTGAAGGACGACGCCGAACTGGGCCCGGCGCTGGAGTTCGTGCACTTCGCCTGCACCAGCGAGGACATCAACAACCTCAGCTACGCGCTGATGCTGCACGAGGCCTACACGAAGGTCATCGCCCCGAAGACGGCCGAAGTGGTTGAAACCCTGCGGGCGATGGCGCACGAGCATGCCGGCATGCCCATGCTCTCGCGCACCCACGGCCAGACCGCCTCTCCCACCACGGTCGGCAAGGAAATCGCCAACGTGGTGGCGCGCCTGCAGCGCCAGGTGGCGGTGATGCACGGCATCGAGTTCCCCGGCAAGATCAACGGCGCCGTGGGCAACTACAACGCCCACGTGGTCGCCTACCCCGAGGTCGACTGGCCGGCGCTGGCGCAGCGCTTCGTCGAGTCGCTGGGCCTGGACTTCAACGCCTACACCACCCAGATCGAGCCGCACGACGGCATCGCCGAGCTGTGCGACGCGCAGCGGCGCATCAACACCATCCTCGTGGACCTGTGCCGCGACGTCTGGGGCTACATCTCGCTTGGCTACTTCAAGCAGGCGGTGAAGGCCGGCGAAGTGGGCAGCTCGACCATGCCGCACAAGGTCAACCCGATCGATTTCGAGAACGCCGAGGGCAACTTCGGCCTGGCCAACGCGCTGTTCGGCCACTTCTCCGAGAAGCTGCCGATCAGCCGCTGGCAGCGCGACCTGACCGACTCGACGGTGCTGCGTGCGCTCGGCACGGCCTTCGGCCACAGCCTGGTGGCGCTGGACGCGCTGCTGCGCGGCCTGGGCAAGCTCAGCGCCAACCCGGCGCGCCTGGCCGAGGACCTCGACGCCGCCTGGGAAGTGCTGGCCGAGCCGGTGCAGACGGTGATGCGCCGCCACGGCCTGCCCAACCCCTACGAGCAGCTCAAGGCGCTCACCCGCGGCCAGGGCATCACGGCCGACTCCATGCGCGCCTTCGTCGAAGGCCTCGACCTGCCCGCCGACGCCAAGGCCCGCCTGCTCGCCCTCACCCCCGCCCTCTACACCGGCCACGCCGCCGCGCTGGCCCGGGACATCTGAGGCCGTGGCTGGTCCAGCCATCGAAGTCACCGGCACCGCGAAGCAGCCGCTGGGCATGCCGGCGGCGGTTTTCTTGCGGGATTACTGGCAGAAGCGGCCGCTGCTGATCCGCAGTGCCTTCCCCGGTTTCGTTTCGCCGATCACGCCCGAGGACCTCGCCGGCCTGGCCTGCGAGGAGGCCGCGCTCTCGCGCGTGGTCGTGCACGACCGCAGGCGCGACCGCTGGGAGCTGCGCACCGGCCCCTTCGAGGAAGCCATGTTCCCCGCCATGGGCGAGCGCGACTGGACCCTGCTGGTGCAGGACGTGGACAAGTGGGACATGGACGTTCGCGCCCTGCTCGGCCACTTCCGCTTCCTGCCGGCCTGGCGCGTGGACGACATCATGATTAGCTTCGCCGCGCCCGGCGGCTCGGTCGGCGCCCACGTCGACCAGTACGACGTGTTCCTGCTGCAGTCCCACGGCCACCGCCGCTGGCAGATCGACAGCCGCCCCGGCGCGCCCACCGACTTCCGCCCCGACGTCGAGCTCAAGCTCCTGCGCCGCTTCGAGCCCGACCACGACTGGGTGCTCGGCCCCGGCGACATGCTCTACCTGCCGCCCGGCGTGCCCCACCACGGCGTGGCCGAGGACGCCTGCCTGACCATCTCCGTCGGCATGCGCGCGCCCTCGCAGGCCGAACTGATGGTGGACCTGGCCGAGGAACTGGCCGCCGCCGTGCCCGAGGAGGCGCGCTACGGCGACCCGGACCTGGCCCCGCCGGCCGACCCCTGGGAAATCGACGAGGCCGCCTTCGGGCGCGTGCGCGCCGCGCTGTCGCGCCTGACCGAACTCGACGAGGCCGACCTGCGCCGCTGGTTCGGCCGCTTCATCAGCCAGTACCGCAGCGCCGGCGAGATCCCGGCGCCGGCGCGGCCGCCGCGCTGGGCCGCCGTCGTCGCCACGCTCGAGGCCGGCGGCCGCCTGCTGCGCCACCCGCAGTCGCGCATGGCCTGGGCCCGCGAGGGCCGCAAGGCCCGGCTGTTCGCCAGCGGCCTGTCCTTCGCCCTGCCGGTGGCCGATGCCCGCCGCCTGGCCGCCGCCGACCAGCTCGACGGCGCCGACGTGGCCGCGCTCGGGCCCGCGGGGCGTGAGACGCTGGAAAGCCTGCTTGCCGCGGGCCACTATCAGGCCATCAAACCCCGACGCCGCCGGTGACGCCATGATCCCGACCGACTTCCGCATCGAACCCGCCGACTACGCCACCGACCTGGCCGACCTGCGCGCGGTGCGCGAGACGGTCTTCATCCTCGAGCAGAAGGTGCCCGAGGAAGAGGAATGGGACGAGCTCGACCCGCGCAGCCACCACGTGCTGGCCCGCGACGAGGCCGGCCGCCCGGTCGGCACCGGCCGGCTCACGCCCGAGCACAAGATCGGCCGGATGGCGGTGCTGCGCGAATGGCGCGACAAGGGCGTCGGCAGCGCCCTGCTGGTGGCGCTGATGGACAAGGCGCGCAGCCTGGGCTGGACCGAGGTCAAGCTCAATGCCCAGGTCAGCGCGCTCGATTTCTATGCCCGCCATGGCTTCGAGCCTTACGGCCCCCGCTTCATGGAGGCGGGCATCGAGCACCAGGCCATGCGCCGGGCGATCGAACCCCTGGCCGGCCCCGAGCGCTATCCGGCCCGCGCCCGCGAGGCCTCCGTGCCCTCGGCCGAGTTCGACAGCCTGTCGGTGGCCACCGAGGCCACGCTCGCCATCGTTCGCGCCGCCCGCCGGGAGATGGTGCTCTTCAGCCGCGACCTCGACCCGGTGCTCTACAGCCAGCCGGCCGTGCTCGAGGCCTTCAAGGACTTCGCCATCGCCGGCCGCGGCGGCGTGGTGCGCATCGTGCTGCTCGACCCGGCGGCCGTGCAGGGCCAGGGCCACCCGCTGCTGGGCCTGGCCCAGCGCATGACCTCGGTGTTCCAGTTCCGCACGCCCACCGACGACGTCGACCTGCAGTACCCCTCGGCCTTCCTGGCCAACGACCGCGACGGCTACCTGTTCCGCCAGCTCGGCAGCCGCTGGGAAGGCGACTGGAGCCCGGCCAACCCGGCCCGCACGCGCCAGCTGCTCGAACACTTCGGCCGGGTCTGGGAGCGCTCGCGCCCCTGCACCGAGTTCCGCGCCCTCGGCATCTGAGGGTCGGCCGCTGCCGGCCTTGGGTTCCAGCCGCCCGCCACGCGGGCTATAATCTTCGGCCTTGTCGTCGCCCCTTCGCGGCGCCCCGACATCCCATTCCATCAATCACTTACCCGCCACCAGGGCGGGCCAGGCCAGGGACGTGGACAGTCTGATCAAGCAGTTCAAGCAGACCTCGCAGCTCGCCGGCGGCAACGCCGCCTATATCGAAGACCTGTACGAGCAGTACCTGGTCGACCCCGACGCCGTGCCGTCGGCCTGGAAATCCTATTTCGACGGCCTCAAGGGCCGCGAAGCCGGCGACGTGCCGCACTCGGCCGTCATGGCCCGCGTGCAGGCGGCCGCCCGCGCGCCGGTCGTGGCCGGTGGCCTGGACGAGGAGGCCGCCCGCAAGCAGGCGGCCGTGGGCAAGCTGATCACCGCCTACCGCTCGCGTGGCCACCTGGGCGCCAAGCTCGACCCGCTGGGCATGATGGCCCGCCCGGACGCGCCCGACCTGGACCTGGCCTTCCACGGCCTGGGCGAGGCCGACCTCGGCCGCGAGTTCACCGCCGACACCTGGTTCGCCGAGCCGCGCTTCAAGCTGCGCGACCTGCTCTCGCGCCTGCGCGCCTCGTACTCGGGCAGCATCGGCGCCGAGTTCATGCACATCGCCGACGCCAACCAGCGCCGCTGGATGCAGCAGCGCCTCGAGGGCGCGGCCGGCAAGTTCGGCTTCGACAAGGCCGCCAAGCTGCGCCTGCTCGAGCGCCTGACCGCCGCCGAGGGCCTCGAGCGCTACCTGCACACGGCCTTCGTCGGCCAGAAGCGCTTCTCGCTCGAGGGCGGCGACGCACTGATCCCGCTGATGGACACCCTGATCCAGCGCGGCGGCCGCGACGGCGTCAAGGACGTGGTCATCGGCATGGCCCACCGCGGCCGCCTGAACGTGCTCGTCAACACGATGGGCAAGCCGCCGCACAAGCTGTTCAACGAGTTCCGCGGCCAGTTCGAGCACAACGACGACCCGGCGCACTCGGGCGACGTGAAGTACCACATGGGCTACTCCTCCGACGTCGCCACGCCCGGCGGCCCGGTGCACCTGGCCCTGGCCTTCAACCCCTCGCACCTGGAGATCGTCGACCCGGTCGTGGCCGGTTCGGTGCGCGCGCGCCAGATGCGCCGCGAGGACGCCCGCCGCAAGCAGGTGCTGCCGGTGCTGATCCACGGCGACTCGGCCTTCGCCGGCCAGGGCGTGGTGATGGAGCTGTTCCAGATGTCGCAGGCCCGCGGCTTCGCGGTCGGCGGCACGGTGCACGTGGTGGTCAACAACCAGGTCGGCTTCACCACCCACCGCCCCGACGACACCCGCTCGACCCTGTACTGCACCGACCCGGCCAAGATCGTCGGCGCGCCGGTGCTGCACGTGAACGGCGACGACCCGGAAGCCGTGGCCTTCTGCGCCCAGCTGGCCTTCGACTACCGCCAGGAGTTCGGCCGCGACGTGGTCATCGACCTGGTGTGCTACCGCCGCCACGGCCACAACGAGGCCGACGAGCCGGCGGCCACCCAGCCGCTGATGTACCAGAACATCCGCGCCCGCAAGACCACCCGCGAGCTCTACGCCGACGCGCTGGTGGCCGAGGGCGTCATCGACGCCGCCGGCGCCAAGGCCCTGGTGGACGGCTACCGCGACAAGCTCGACCAGGGCGAGGTCACCACCGAGCTCGTCAAGGTGGGCGCCGACCCCTACGCGGTCGACTGGACCCCGTGGCTCAAGGGCAAGCTGCGCGACGAGGTCAAGACCGACGTCAAGCGCGCCGAACTCGACAAGCTGGCCGTGCTCATCAACACCCTGCCCGAGGGCCTGAAGCTGCACGCCCGCGTCGCCAAGATCTACGACGACCGCCGCAAGATGGCGGCCGGCGAGCTGGCCATGGACTGGGGCTTCGCCGAGAACCTGGCCTACGCCACCCTGCTTTCGGAAGGCTTCAAGCTGCGCGTGGTCGGCCAGGACGCCGGCCGCGGCACCTTCTTCCACCGCCACGCGGTGCTGCACGACCAGGCCAGCGGCGAGTCGCACATGCCGCTGCGCGCGCTGGTGGACAACCCCGAGCACGCGATGGTCATCGACTCGCTGCTCAGCGAGGAGGCCGTGATGGCCTTCGAGTACGGCTACGCCACCGCCGAGCCGGGCACGCTGACGATCTGGGAAGGCCAGTTCGGCGACTTCGCCAACGGCGCCCAGGTGGTGATCGACCAGTTCATCACCTCGGGCGAGTCGAAGTGGGACCGCCTGTGCGGCCTGGTGCTGTTCCTGCCGCACGGCTACGAAGGCCAGGGCCCGGAGCACAGCTCGGCGCGCCTGGAACGCTTCCTGCAGCTGTGCGCGCTCGACAACATCCAGGTGTGCACGCCCACCACCCCGGCCCAGATGTTCCACATGCTGCGCCGGCAGATGCGCCGCGCCACCCGCAAGCCGCTGGTGGTGATGACGCCCAAGTCGATGCTTCGCCACAAGCTGTCGGTGTCCACGCTCGACGAGCTGGCCAAGGGTGGCTTCCAGGAGCTGATCGCCGACACCAGCTGCAAGGACCCGAAGAAGGCGCGCCGCGTCGTGGTCTGCGGCGGCAAGGTCTACTACGACCTGCTCGAGGCGCTGGAGGCGAAGAAGGTCAAGGACGTCGCCCTGGTGCGCGTCGAGCAGCTCTACCCCTTCCCGCGCGAGGCGCTGGCCGCCGAGCTCAAGCGCTTCGGCGCCGCCAAGGAAGTGGTGTGGTGCCAGGAAGAGCCGATGAACCAGGGCGCCTGGTACCAGATCCGCCACCACCTCGACTTCTGCCTGGCCAAGGGCCAGTCGCTCAGCTACGCCGGGCGCGCGCGCTCGGCCTCGCCGGCGGCCGGCCACCTCAACACGCACAACGCCGAACAGGCGCAGCTGATCGAGGACGCCCTCGTCAACGCGCCCAATACCCACACCGCTGAATAAGCCCGCCCTTTCCTCGCATCCAGGACCTCGTCCATGAGCATCGAAGTCAAAGTCCCGGTCCTTCCGGAATCCGTGTCCGACGCCACCATCGCCACCTGGCACAAGAAGGCCGGTGACTCCGTCCGTCGCGACGAGAACCTGCTCGACCTCGAGACCGACAAGGTCGTGCTCGAAGTGCCCTCGCCGGTCGACGGCGTGCTCAAGGAGCTCAAGTTCCAGGCCGGCGACACCGTGACCAGCCAGCAGGTCGTGGCGATCATCGAGGAAGGCGCGGTCGCCGAGGCGCCCAAGGCCGAGAAGAAGGCCGAGGCCCCGAAGGCCGACGACAAGCCGGCCGCCAAGGCCGAGGCGTCGAAGGCCCCGGCCAAGTCCGGCTCGGTCGAGCTGCCGCCGGGCGCCGCCGCCCACGCCGCCCGCAACGACGTCAACCCGGCCGATGTCGCCGGCACCGGCCGCGGCGGCCGCGTGACCAAGGAAGACGTGGTCAACCACATCAAGGTCGGCGGTGGCGCCCGCCCCGAGCAGCGCGTACCGATGACCCGCATCCGCCAGCGCATCGCCGAGCGCATGATGCAGTCGAAGAACTCGATCGCCATGCTGACCTCGTTCAACGAGGTCAACCTGGGCAAGGTCATGGCCATGCGCAAGGAGCTTGGCGAGCCGTTCGAGAAGACCCACGGCATCAAGCTCGGCTTCATGAGCTTCTTCGCCAAGGCCGCCGCCAACGCGCTGCAAAAGCACCCGATCGTGAACTCCTCGGTCGACGGCAACGACGTGATCTACCACGGCTACGCCGACATCTCGATCGCGGTCGCCACCGACAAGGGCCTCGTGACCCCGGTGCTGCGCAACGTCGAGAACATGAGCTTCGCCGACGTCGAGGGCGCCATCGCCGGTTACGCCAAGGCGGCCCGCGAGGGTGGCCTCAAGCTCGAGGACCTGCAGGGCGGCACCTTCACCATCACCAACGGCGGCACCTTCGGCTCGCTGATGTCCACGCCGATCGTCAACCCGCCGCAGTCGGCCATCCTGGGCATGCACGCCATCAAGGAGCGCCCGATCGCCGAGAACGGCCAGGTCGTGATCGCGCCGATGATGTACATCGCGCTCAGCTACGACCATCGCATCATCGACGGCAAGGACGCCGTGCTGTTCCTGGTGGACATCAAGAACCAGCTTGAAAACCCGCACCGCATGCTGCTGGGGCTCTGACCATGGCCGATAACTTCGACGTCGTCGTCATCGGTGCCGGCCCGGCCGGCTACCACGCCGCCATCCGCGCCGCCCAGCTGGGCATGAAGGTCGCCTGCATCGACGCCGCCCTGGGCAAGGACGGCAAGCCGGCGCTGGGCGGCACCTGCCTGCGCGTGGGCTGCATCCCGTCCAAGGCCATGCTCGACAGCTCGCGCCAGTGGCACAACCTGCACCACCTGTTCGGCGAACACGGCATCTCCACCGAGGGCGCCAAGCTCGACGTCAAGACGATGGTTGGCCGCAAGGACAAGATCGTCAAGCAGTTCACCGGCGGCATCGCCCAGCTGTTCAAGGCCAACAAGATCACGGCCTACTACGGCTTCGGCACCCTGCACGCCAACCGCCTGGTGAAGGTGAAGCAGCACGACGGCACCGAGGTCGAGCTGCAGGGCAAGCACGTCATCCTGGCCGCCGGCTCGGATTCGATCGAACTGCCCTTCGCCAAGTTCGACGGCAAGCACATCGTCGACAACGTCGGCGCGCTGGACTTCGAGGAAGTGCCCAAGCGCCTGGGCGTGATCGGCGCCGGCGTGATCGGCCTCGAGCTCGGCAGCGTCTGGAAGCGCCTGGGCGCCGAGGTCACCATCCTCGAGGCCCTGCCCGACTTCCTGGCCGCCGCCGACGCGGAAGCCGCCAAGGTCGCGCTCAAGGAGTTCAAGAAGCAGGGCCTGGACATCAAGCTCGGCGCCAAGGTCAGCAAGGCCGAGGTCAAGAAGGGCGAAGTGCACCTGACCTACAACGACGGCAAGGCCGACGTGCAGCTGGTCGTGGACAAGCTGCTGGTGGCCGTGGGCCGCAAGGCCGCGTCCAAGGGCCTGCTGGCCGAGGGCAGCGGCGTGAAGCTCAACGAGCGCGGCCAGATCGAGGTCGACGAGCACTGCAAGACCGGCGTCGAGGGCGTCTGGGCCGTGGGCGACTGCGTGCGCGGCCCGATGCTGGCGCACAAGGGCTTCGAGGAAGGCATCGCGGTGGCCGAGCTCATCGCCGGCCTGCCGGGCCACGTCAACTTCGACACCATTCCCTGGGTCATCTACACCGAGCCGGAGATCGCCTGGGTCGGCAAGACCGAGCAGCAGCTCAAGGCCGAGGGCGTCGAGTACAAGACCGGCAGCTTCCCCTTCGCCGCCGTCGGCCGCGCCGTGGCCATGGGCGAGCCTGCGGGCTTCGTGAAGGTGATCGCGCACGCCGAGACCGACCGCATCCTGGGCATGCACCTGGTGGGCGTGAACGTCTCGGAGCTGGTGCACGAAGGCGTGCTGGCGATGGAGTTCCACGGCTCGGCCGAGGACCTGGCGCGCATCTGCCACGCCCACCCGACCCTGTCGGAGGCCATCCACGACGCCGCGATGGCGGTCGAGAAGCGCGCCATCCACAAGGCCAACTGATCGCTGTCTGCGGTAACCTCGGGAGGCGCCTTCGGGCGCCTCCCGGCGTTTTGGCCGGCACGATTCGAAGGAGAACACCCGCATGAGCATCCCGACCCATTTCCGCGCCTTCCGCATCCACGCCGACGGCGGCCACCGCGCCGGCATCGAATCGATCACCCTCGACGACCTGGCGCCGGGCGAGGTGGTGGTCCGCGCGCAGTGGTCGAGCGTGAACTACAAGGACGCGCTCGCCGGCACCGGCGAGGGCAAGATCCTGCGCCGCTACCCGCTGGTGGGCGGCATCGACGTGGCAGGCCACGTGGTGGCCAGCACCGACCCGCGCTTCCGCGAAGGCGACCCGGTGCTGTGCACCGGCTCGGGCCTGTCGGAGACCCGCGACGGCGGTTACTCCGAGTACGTGCGCCTGCCCGCGGAGTGGACGATTCCCCTGCCCGCCGGACTGGGCCTGCGCGAGGCGATGGTGCTGGGCACCGCCGGCTTCACCGCCGGCCTGTCGCTGCTGCGCATGGAGGCCAATGGCCAGACGCCGGCCCTGGGCCCGGTGGTGGTCACCGGCGCCACCGGCGGCGTGAGCATGCTGGCCATCGACATCCTCACCCGCGCTGGCTACGAAGCCCACGCCATCACCGGCAAGACCGACCAGCGCGCCTTCCTCGAGCGCCTGGGCGCGCGCAAGGTCATTGGCCGCAGCGAAATGCAGTGGGGCCAGCGTCCGCTGGAAACGGCGATCTGGGGCGGCGCCATCGACAGCGTCGGCGGCGAGACCCTGGCCGCCCTGACCCGCGTGATCCAGCCCTACGGCAACATCGCCGCCTGCGGCCTGGCCGGCGGCCACGGCCTGCAGACCACGGTGATGCCCTTCATCATCCGCGGCGTGTCGATCCTGGGCATCGCCTCGGCGGGCACGGCGCGGGGCCAGCGCGAGCAGGTCTGGGAGCGCCTGGCCGGGCCCTGGAAGCCAGCGCACCTGGACGCCATCTGCACCCGGGAAGTGGCCCTGGACGAGCTGCCGGGCGTGTTCCCGACCATGCTGGCCGGCGGCTCCTTCGGGCGGACGGTCGTCCGGATTTGACGCGGCTTGCACGCCGACCGCCCGCCCGGCTTACAATGCCCTGAACCGTTGGAGGTCCATTCATGGCACGCATCCTGATCGTCGATGATTCCCCGTCCCAGCTGATGGGCATGAAGCGCATTGTTGAGAAGCTCGGCCACGAGGCCCTGACCGCCGAGGACGGCGCCGCGGGCGTGGAAGCGGCCAAGGCCAACGTGCCCGACCTGATCCTGATGGACGTGGTGATGCCCAACCTCAACGGCTTCCAGGCCACCCGCGCCATCTCCAAGGAAGCCAGCACGGCCCACATCCCGATCGTGCTGGTCACCACCAAGGACCAGGAAACCGACAAGGTCTGGGGCATGCGCCAGGGCGCCAAGGCCTACATCACCAAGCCCTTCAACGAGAACCAGCTGGTCGAGGTCATCAACGGCCTGCTCGCCGGCGGCTGATCGCGCCAGCGCCATCGGCAGCAAGAAAGGGCCCGCGAGGGCCCTTTCTGTTTTTGCGTCCCCCGGGCCTCAGCCGCGGCCGGGATCGAAATCGAAGGCGTCGGCCATCTGGCGGTAGAGGTCTTTCTGGGCGTCGGTGCTGGCCTTGGGGGCGCGCACTTCGATCTCGACGATCTGGTCGCCCGGCGCGGGCTTGCCCGGCAGGCCGCGGCCGCGCAGGCGCAGCTTGCGGCCGGTATCGGAATCGGGCGGCACGCGCAGTTCCACCGGCCCGCCGAGCGTCGGAACGCTCACCGTGGTGCCCAGCGCCGCCTGCCAGGGCGCCAGGGGCAGCGTGTAGAGCACGTTGCGTCCGTCGACCTCGAACTGGGCGTGCGGGCGGTACTCCACTTCCAGCAGCAGGTCGGACGGACGCGGCCCGCCGCGCCGTCCCTGCCCCGCCAGCCGGATCACCTGCCCGGGCGCGATGCCCGCCGGGATGTTCACCTCCAGCGTTCGGCCGTCGATGCTGATGCGCTGCTTGCCGCCGGCATGGGCCTGCTCGAGCGACACCGACAGCGTTGCCCGCACGTCACCCTGCGGCGCCTGCGCCCGGCCCGGGCCGCGGCCGCCGCCGAACAGCGACTCGAAGAAATCGCTGAAACCGCCACCGCCGCCGAAGTCCTGCTCGAAGCGGAAACCACCGCCCCCGAAGCCCCCTCCGCCGAAGCCCGGCGGCGGACGGAACTCCTCGCCGGGCCGGTAGCCGTGCGCGCGCAGCTGGTCGTACTCGGCGCGCTTGTCCTTGTCGCGCAGCACCTCGTAGGCCTCGTTGATGGCCTTGAAGCGCTCCTCGGCGCCCTTTTCCTTGCTCACGTCCGGGTGGTACTTGCGCGCCAGCCGGCGGTAGGCGGTCTTGATCTCCGCCTCGCCGGCGCTGGGCTCGACGCCGAGCGTTTCGTAGTAATCCTTGAATTGCATGGTCTGGCCTTGCGAAAGAAGTGGACCCGCAGGCAGGGCCCGCGGGTCCAGTTTATGCCCTCATCGCCGGCAGGGCCCCGCCGTGGGCGGGCAGCCCGCGCGGCTCAAACCACCTGGATGCGGCGCGGCGTCGTCTCGGGACGCTTGGGGATGCTGATCTCCAGCACCCCATGCTTGCCGGTGGCGGTGATGCCCTCCGGGTTGGCGCTGTCGGGCAGCGCGAAGCGGCGGTAGAAGACGCCGTGCGCGCGCTCGACGCGCGAGTAGCGGTCGCCCTCGGTCACCGACTCGGTCTTGCGCTCGCCCTTGATCGAGAGGATGCCCTTGTCCATCTGGACCTCGATCTCGTTCGGGTCCACGCCCGGCAGGTCGGCCTGGATCAGGAACCGGTCGGGTTCCTCCTTGATGTCCACGCGCGGCATCCACTGGCTGGTGACCACGCTCGACGCGTCGGCGTCCTCGTTGAAGAACTTGTCGAACACCTGCTTGATCTCGTCCTGCAGGGCCCGCGGGTGGTTGGCGGAATAGCGGATAAGGCTCATGGTGTGTCTCCGTGCAACGGCGGCGCCCTGGCCGCCATGCCCGGTAGATAGGGCCGGCGGCCAAGTCTTCAAGTCCCCTTGACCCGGCCGGCCCGGGCCGCGGTTAGACTGCGCGACTTCCCCCGCTCGGAGCACCCCATGACCATCCAGGTCGGCGACAAGATTCCCCAGGCCACCCTCAACGTCCTGCGCGACGGCGTGCAGGCCATCGACACCGGCGAGCTGTTCAAGGGCCGCAAGCTCGTGCTGTTCGCGGTGCCGGGTGCCTTCACCCCGACCTGCTCGGCCAAGCACCTGCCGGGCTACGTCGAGAAGATGGACGCCTTCCGTGCCCGCGGCATCGACGTGGCCTGCCTGGCGGTCAACGACGCCTTCGTGATGTCGGCCTGGGCCAAGAGCCAGGACGTGCCGGCCGACCTGCACGTGCTGGCCGACGGCAACGGCGCCTTCACCCAGGCCCTGGGCCTGGAGCTCGACGCCACCGCCTTCGGCATGGGCCTGCGCGCCAAGCGCTTCGCGCTGTACGCCGAGGACGGCGTGGTGAAGCAGTTGCACGTCGAGGCGCCGGGCGAGTTCAAGGTCTCGGCCGCCGACTACGTGCTCGAGCACCTGCCGGCCTAACGCAGCACCCGCACCGAGAGTTCGTCGAAGGCCCCGGTTTCGGCCAGGGCCGTGATGCGGTGCGCCCCGGGCGCGGCGAAGGCGTGGGTCCACGTGCCGCCGCCCCGGGTTTCCCCGGCCAGGCGGCCGTCCACCAGCCACTGCACCTTCGCGCCCGTGCCCAGCGCACGCAGGCGCACCGTCACCGGCCGCGCGCTGCCCGG